>Ga0076004_102_pt1 | contig 97938 bp, 83 predicted proteins | sample RifGroA2_FD_68067 | JGI IMG/M metagenome (GOLD analysis project Ga0076004, IMG submission 68067) | Parcubacteria (Magasanikbacteria) bacterium GW2011_GWA2_56_11
GGCTCGGGTTCTCCAGGCCAACAAGGGCGGTCTCATGCTGCAGGTGGATGCCGTAGTCGGATTTTTGCCGGTTTCCCAGCTAAACCCCGATCATTACCCGCGCGTGCCCGGAGGAGACAAGAACCGGATTCTCGAGCACTTACGCCAATTTGTGGGTTCCGATCTCAAAGTTCGTGTTTTTGACGTCAATTCGGACGAGGAGAAGCTGATTCTCTCCGAAAAAGCGGTCTGGGAAGACGAACAGAAGAATATTCTTGATTCATACAAAATCGGCGATATTGTCGAGGGCGAAATTAGCGCCCTTACCCCGTTCGGTGCCTTCATGAAATTCGGCGACGGGTTGGAAGGCCTGATACATATCTCCGAAATCGTGTGGCAGAGGATTGACCATCCGAAAGATATTCTCAAAATCGGCGATCAGGTGAAGGCGCAGATAATTGACCTTAACCGTTCGAAGATCTACCTTTCGCTCAAGCGCCTGGTGGAAGATCCGTGGAAGAGCGTGAAAGATCGCTACCGGGTAGGCGAGACTGTCGAGGGTACGATCCACAAGGTAGAGCCGTTCGGCCTTATGGTCAAACTGGACGAAGAGATCCACGGGCTGGCCCACATCTCGGACCTGTCGGACAAGTCCATGGGCGACCAACGCACTTTTCTTGATCAGTTTAAGGTCGGCGAAACGCGCCGTTTTGAGATCATCTCCATGGAGCCGGCCGAACACCGTCTGGGGCTGCGCCTCGAGGGCGTAGTCGGTGGCGGCAAACGCGTTGCGCGCCGGGTGGCGAAAGCGGACGAGCCCGCGCCGGAAGAGGAGAAAGCCGTGCCGGAAAGTGGGGCAGCGGAAGAGAACACCTAAACAAAATACATTGAATACTAGAAGCCCTGGCCACAGCCGGGGCTTTTGGTTGACTTGAAGGTTGAAAGTTGGCTACAAGTACTCTACTCGCACCCCACTATGGGGCAGACGACGCACATCGTTTGCCAGGGTCCTCAATCGCGCCCCTTATGGTCGGAGGCGCGTAGAGGAGAGGGGATAGTATGGGTATTCCCACGCTATCCTTGTCTTTTTCCGGAAAATATGTCTTTATATTGGTGTCTCTTGACCATCAGGACACCAAAGGAGAAGATTGTCATGGCAACAACCTACGCGCCTTACATCTGCCCGTTCTGCCAGGCAGACCTTGCGGCCGTCGTTCCCGAGGAGTGCGACCGGTACTTCGCCTGGTTTGATTGTCCGGGCTGCGGCGCTCGCTGCTGCCGCGACTATCCCCATGACCTCGCGGAGAGCCTGGCGGATCTCGCTGAGGCCAGTGACGGCCAGGAGTTCGACCGCACCATGTACCGTGTAGTCCACAACGTGGACGCCCTCAAGGATAACCCGCAAGACACGGACGGCGACGAGGTCGTACTCCTCTCGGTGCCTCGAAGGGCGCCGGCAGCGTAGGGACCGCCAAGACTCGCTGGGCGAAATCCGCATCGGAGAGTAGCCCGCCCCCCTTCCCGCCCGGCCGAACCTGGCCGGAGAAGATCCGACGACGGATCCCTTAATCGGGAATTCTCTCTCCCCGTCCACGATCCTTTTCGAACAGTCGGCCGGGCAGGAAGCGGGGCAAAACAGAAACCGGCGTAAGAATACGCCGGTTTTGGCGTCATAGACTGTATCTCAGCCATATTCAATTGTTTTTTGCTAAAGTAAGCCAAACAAAACTTGACAAACTCGACCTTTTGTGCTATACTTCGTTCATTATTTAGCTAAAACAAGCCATAATTATTAATTAACTTCTATGATCCGCATCCTCGCGCGGTACGTCGGAATAAGCCTTTTGGCTATTACCCTTATAGCCTCTGTGAGTCCGGCATATGGAGTTGTTTCCGGCCCGACCGCACAGAAGCCGGCAACAGCCAATGGAAGCCAGGTCGGAAACAATATTAAAGCTCCGGCCAAAGCCGGGCCTACGATTTACGGCGTCAAGTTGGGAGTGCCGACGGACAAACCTATCGTCCCGGGCGGCGTGGCGCAGTTTACCATCCTTTACCAGACAAAAAAGAACGGCCCGTTCGCGCCCGCCACTTATTACAATCATACTGTTTCCCTATTGGGCGTCGGTAATGCCGAAGCCCTGGATGACCAGGGCCATTATCAGGTATCTCTTACCAAAAATAACGGCGAACCGCTGCCGGCCGGAGAATTTCCCGTCCGGGTCAAGACGCAAAACGGCGTCTTTACCCCCGGATCGATTTTTGCCCACGAGGTAAAAGTTTGGGGCGTAAAGGCGGAGATCAAGAACAAGCCGCCGATATACGTCGGCGATCCGCTGTATTTCACGGTGTCTTACCAGCTTGAGGAAAATGGGCCGTTCTATTCGCTGACGCTTCCGAATCATAAGATCGAAATAAAGGGCCTGGGCCAGATTTTGCCTCTAAACCAATTCGGCCAGTATTCGGTCGTTTTGAAAAAGCCGACCGGGGAATTATTGCCAGCCGGGGAATACGTTATCAATAGCGCCCAATACAATAACAAGGGCGAATGGGAAGGAAATTTAGGGGTTGATGTGTTCACTATAGAGGAGTCGCAAATTTTCGGCGTGAAGATCGAATACCTGGATCCTGCACCGTACTACACCGGCGAAAAAGTGCGTTTTCGAACGCTGTATCAACTCGAACCGGACGGTCCATATGTACCGCGGAGTCTGGGTGCCTACCAGCTGGGAGTGAAAAAAACCGACCAAAATCTTTACGCGCCGCTCAAAAAGCTCAATCAGAAGGGCTACTACATGGCCACATTCCGCGGGGAGAACGGAGTCAACCTGCCGGCCGGAACTTATATTTACGAGCTTAAAGACGAAAGCGGAAAGCTACATTTTGACACTATAGAAGTAGCCGATGCCAAGGTCAATGCCGTCAAGTACCAACTATTAAGTCCAGCCCAAGCTTACGGCGGTAACACGATCGAATTCAAACTTAATTACCAGTTGGGTTCCAGTCCCGGATTCATCGGTAAAACATTCACCGGCCACAGCGTGACGGTAGAGGGCAGTGATGATGCCTGGATAGCGGCGGCTTATCCACTCGACAAGCAGGGACTGTACCAGGTTTCCCTGCGTGACAAAAAAAATCAGAGCTTTCCGCCTGGTTCATACTTTGTGGTCGTGAACACTCACGAGGGGGCGCTTGGGGACTCCGGGTTCGCGCTTGGCGGCCTCGTGGTGAAAGATAAATCCAGCCAGCCGCCGATCGATCCCGATGATATTCTGAAATACAGCCCCGCTATTGGGGATAAGGATGGCGGGCCAGGAGACGGCAAATTGGAAGAGATCATCAAAAAGACTGACGATGTAATCATCAAACCGGTCGAGCCAAGGAGCAAAGAGGACAGCGGTAAAGATAGAGCCAAAGAACCGACCGCCTCCGAGGACCCGAAAAGCGCTCCAGGCGTCACGGAGTCCGGACCGGTAATCGCTTCTTTGGCCGTAACCAATAAAGACAACGGCGCCTGGCTCGGCACGGCCAACTCCGGTTACCAGACGCTCGGCACATACGCGGCCAAACAGCTGATTACGGTACCGGGCACGATAGCGGAAGTGTACTTTAAACCGGCCATAAAGTCTCAGTCCGCCTCCGATACCTATGGGTATGTCTGGGTGGACAGCGGGACAGGGCCGACCAACTTTGATGCGACCCTGGCGGCCAAACTGGCGGCCAAGGCTAACTTCTTTAAAAACGATTACAACACAATACCGGTTACGGATTATTACCGCGGCCGGTACATCACTCTCCTGCTTTTTGCCCGCGATAACGATGGCGCGTCGCGCGTCGCCAATATGCCGGTAGAAGTAGACGATGTTATAGCCGTGCATGTCGAGTTCCTGCCGAAAGCCGCGCCGACGGCATCCTTGGCCTGCGCTGACCAGACCGGCGGCGACGGTTCGTACACGCTTTGCTGGGGCAAAAAACTGACGCATAGTTCCGGGGTTAGCGTCGCCTATAGTTCTCTAGACGGCGATGGCGCTTGGATCGTTCTCAACGGCGGCGAAAATACCTTTGTTCCCGCGCCGAGCAAAAGCCAGACCATCTTGTCTCCGGACGGCAAAACCTCGGTGACGGTGAAAGTCGTCGCTCTCTCGAAGACCGATTCCACGGTTACCGTGCAGGTGTCGTCGACGGCAGTGGTGCCGACTCGCCCGGCCCCGGAGGCCGCCGCATCTAGTCCTGCGGCTACCTCGACCGTCATAACCACGCCGGTAAGATCCATCTCCCGGGCGACGGCCACGCCCATCGGCTCGGCCGCCCTCCTGGCCTTGCGGCCGCTCGTTATCGACTTCGAAGACGTTACCGCTGATCCGGCGGCGAGTTACCTCGATAAATATGGCGTCACTTTTACCGCCGACAACGGCAAGGCCATCTTCGTCGGCCCGGCAAACCGCAATAACGCGGCCACTGCTTCGGGATCATACTCGCTTATGAACGACGCGACTTTTCCGAAAACCAGCGCCAATGATCCGCTTGTCGTAAAAATAAAAAACGGCGCGTCCGCGATTGGGTTTTATCTCGGAAACGCCAATATCTATGGCATTCAGGCCACGGCCAAGGTGACGCTGTCCGGAAAAGAGGGGAACGTCCTCGCCACGTTTAGCGATACCCCGGGCTACCCGGTAACGACCTATTTCGGCGCTCAGTCGAGCCAGCCGGTATATGAGGTCAGGATTGATTACGGGGACACCACTCTGAGCGAGGTAATCGACAGCTTCATGCTGGTGCCGTCCGCCGCCGCCTTTGTACGGTAGACGGATTTAGACAGGCAAAAAAGAGCGTTGTGGCGCTCTTTTTTGGCGTCCGCCTATCTGAAAAGCCGCGCTCACCGCCCGGCTTGATTTTTTTGACCAGGTGGCGTATTGTGTCTATACTTTCTATATAAAGGGACTAGCCTCGCAGAGCCGTAATGTTTTCGGCTAAGTCAAGCGGCCCTAGGTCCGCGCTGGCTGACGGGCGGCTGGCGACTCTACTCTAACTTGCCTATGAAGAATTTACTGAAAAACTTTGCGTACGTGGTTTTGGTGCTTTTCGTGATCGCCGGAGTATTGAGCTTCTCGAACGTGGCCAAAGAAAAGCCGGAGAGCGCCGGCATCAGCCGTCTGGTGCAGGAGATAAATAACGAAACGGTCCAAAGCGTCGAGGTCGAGGGGGACACGATGACGGTGCGGCTCAAAGACGACCAGGCCAAGCCACTCGAGGTGAAGAAGGAGTTCAACCAGTCGTTTAGCGAACTCATGGATAATTACGGCGTAGCGCCGGAGAAATTACAAAAGGTGGACGTGGCCGTGAAAGAGCAAGGCGGCTGGAAATTCTGGCTCGGAGCCCTGGCCCCGTACTTGCTTCCATTCCTGCTGATTATCGGTCTGGTATATTTTATGAGCCGGCAGGTGCAAGGAGTCAACAGCCGGGCGATGAATTTCGGTCAGAGCACGGCGCGCCAGGTGAAGCCGGACGAGAAGAACAAAAAGACTTTCAAAGATGTGGCCGGAGCGGTTGAAGCCAAGGAAGAGCTGGAGGAGATCGTGGATTTTTTGCGCGATCCGGCTAAGTTTGCCGCTGTCGGCGCCAAGATACCCAAGGGTGTCCTGCTTATGGGATCGCCTGGTACGGGCAAGACCCTTCTAGCCAAGGCTGTCGCCGGCGAGGCGAATGTGCCTTTCTTCCACATGAGCGGTTCGGAATTCGTGGAAATGTTCGTCGGTGTGGGCGCTTCGCGCGTGCGGGATCTTTTTGGCCGGGCGAAAAAGTCCGCCCCGGCCATTGTCTTTATCGACGAAATTGACGCCGTCGGGCGCAAGCGCGGCGCGGGTTTGGGCGGCAGCCACGATGAACGCGAACAGACGCTCAACCAGATTTTGGTGGAGATGGACGGCTTTGACCCGCATATCGGCGTCATAGTCATGGCCGCCACCAACCGGCCGGACGTGCTTGACCCGGCTTTGCTCCGTCCGGGCCGCTTTGACCGCCGGGTGGTGATAGACTTGCCGGATATCAATGACCGCGAAGAAATTTTGAAAGTACACGCGGTCAACAAGCCCTTGCGTCCGGAAGTGTCGCTGCGCAAATTGGCCGAACGGACGCCGGGATTTTCTGGGGCCGATTTGGAAAATCTCCTGAACGAAGCCGCGATCCTGGCCGTGCGCCAGGGCCGCAAAGAGGTAACGGAGCGCGACGTGCTTGACAGTGTGGACAAAGTGCTCCTCGGGCCGGAAAAACGCTCCCGGCTTATGACCGCGCACGACCGCGAAATGACGGCTTACCACGAAGGCGGTCATGCCTTGATAGGCCATTTTATGCCCAACTGCGATCCGGTGCGGAAAGTCTCGATTATCGGCCGGGGAATGGCCGGCGGCTATACCCTGAGCATGCCGGAGGCAGATGTGCGCTACCGCACGCTGGCCAAGTTTAAAGACGACCTGGCCATGATGCTCGGAGGCTACGTGGCCGAACGGCTGATTTACGGCGATGAACAGCTGACCACCGGTCCGTCGAGCGACCTCAAAAAAGCCACGCAGACCGTAACCGCGATGGTTATGCAGTACGGCATGAGCGACAAGCTCGGCCCCCGCCAATACGGCGACAATGAGGGGTTGATATTTTTGGCCGAGGAGATCCATCACAAAAAAAATTATAGCGAAAAAACGGCGGAAATGATTGACGCGGAGATAGGCCGTCTGTTGGACGAGGCGACGGCCCGTTCACAGAAGGTGTTGAAGGACCACCGGGCAGAGCTTGATAAATTGGTTAAAGCGCTTTTGGAAAAGGAAACCGTCGAACAGGAGGATTTTCTGGCCTTGATGGGCGGTCCGGCCCCAAAGACAGCGGAGGCTCTTTCCGGCAAGGGTCCGGGCAATGTTGGCGGCGTAGAAACCGGGCCAGGACCGGCCCCGGTGGGGAAGCCGGGACAATAGACCTCCGCCGCCAGCAACTGACTCTAAATAAACAGCCCGGGCGGGTTGTTTATTTTTTTGGGAGTAGGTTCTAGTTTAAGGCCTCTGCGATCCTATGATTCTTAAATAAATTAAATTTTGACATAGGACGTCTGTGGGATTTACCGCATCTGTGGTATACTACTTTCGATTAAAGTCAAAACTCTGCCGTTGCCGCTTTGCCAGGCCGAGACTTCAGGTTTTTGATTTTAGGTTTTTCACTTCTTTAAATCTATGCGCGAACCAACTTACGCCGAGGCCCTCCGGGCCAGCTGGCGGCTCGCTTGGAAGCACAAGGACCTTTGGGTCTTCGGTCTTTTTGCCATGATGCTTGGTCAATTCGGCATCGTGGACTTGTTAGTAAGGGTCGGAATAACGGTCCGGACCGGCGGATTAACCGGCTGGTGGGAGTGGTGCCGGCTGATGTTTTCGCCGCGCGCTTGGCAGCTGGTGGGGCAGAGCCTGAATTTAGCGGTCGACGGCTGGGTATGGTTCGTGTGGCTGGCCGTACTTTTGACCGGGCTCGCTTTGGCGGCAGTATACGTAGCTGTCGTTAGCCAGGGAGCGCTGGTTTACGCCGCCGCCAAGTATGCCGGGCGGCTGTCTGTTTTTCCTGACGACCGCACCTCCTGGCATAGAGGAGTGTCCCATTTTTGGCGCTTGCTCAGTTTGAACGTTTTGCGCAAAGTACTTTTTGGTTTGGTCGCGTTGACAGTAATGGCCGCCGGTTTGAGCCTGGCCGCGGAGCCATCTGCCTGGGACCGAATATCCTTTCTTTTGGTATTTATATTAGCGGTTTTGGCTGGACTCATATTTTCGTTTCTTTTGGTCTATGCCGCGGGCTACGTAGTGGTGGAGGAACGCAGTTTCGGCGAGGCCGTGGTGGCGTCCTGGCGGCTTTTTGTCCGCCACTGGCTGGTGTCTATCGAGGTCGGTTTGATGGTTTTGGCCGCCAATGTTGTTTTTCTGCTCATCGCCTTGGCCGGAGTGGTCTACGTGTTTTTTCTGCCGGTTCTGGCCGCCAAGTGGCTGGCCGCCTGGTCCGGAAGTTACTTGCTGTTTCAGGCCGGGGTTTTCTTCGGCTACGTACTCTTTATAGTCTTCATGCTGTTTATCGGCTCGGTTTTCACCGTGTTTACCACGAGCGTTTGGACGTATCTGTTTACCAAGATGCACCAGACAGGCCTGGCTAGCCGACTCACTCACTGGCTGCGCCGCTAGGGTTTACCTTATGTCCGGTTTTGGCAACATCAACGATCTTCGGCCGTCGTCCCAGACGCCGAGCGCGCCTTTGCCGGTGGCGTCCGCCGATATGGAGGAAAAGTTTACCTCCAAAATGGGCGAGATCAAACGCAAAGAGCTGGAGCTGGAGACCAGGCGCCAGGCGGACGAGAGCGGCACGCCGTACATCAATTTGGAACGCTTTCCGATCAGCCAGGAGGCCCTCAAACAAATCCCGGTGGAGACGGCTAAGGAGCTCGGTACGGTTTGTTTTTTTGTTACTCCCGACGAGATCCGCTTGGGCGCCCTAAATCCCAAAGACGGGTTGGTGGAGCAGATGTTGCGTGAGATTGAAGACCGTAACCACGCTTCGGGGGCCATTTACGCCATCTCCGAGGCAAGTCTGGAGCGGGTGATTGAGTTGTATGCCTCCTTGCCTGTCGTTAAAGCGATCAGCAAGGATATTAATATTACCGAGGAAGAGATCGCGGCTGTCGAGACCAATGTCAATGATTTTGCTTCGCTGCAGGCCGCGCTCAAAAAAAGAACCACGACCGATGTCATGACGGTTGTTCTCGGGGCCGCGCTTAAGCTCGATAGTTCAGATGTGCATATTGAAGCCGAGGCCGAGCGCGTCGCCGTCCGGTTCCGTTTGGACGGCGTACTCCACGATGCGGCTACTCTGCCTAAGGACGTTTACAAGCATCTGGTTTCGCGTATCAAACTGTTGTCGGCCTTAAAAATAAATATTACCGATAAACCGCAAGACGGCCGTTTTACCATTAAGCTGAAGCAGTACGACGTTGATGTCCGGGTGTCGACTATCCCCACCGTTTACGGTGAAAGCATCGTTTTGCGCCTGCTGCGGCAGACGCAGGAGGGCCTGACACTCGACGATCTGGGTATCCGCGGGCAGGCGCTGGCCGTTTTGAAGCGCGAAATTGAACGGCCCAACGGCATGATTATCGTTACCGGTCCGACCGGCAGCGGCAAATCCACCACTCTTTACGCGATCATAAAAATTCTCAATAAGCCGGGAGTCAAGATTGTTACCCTGGAAGATCCGGTGGAATACCGCATCGGCGGCATTAGCCAAAGCCAAATCGAACACAGCAAGGAGTACACCTTTGCCAAAGGGCTGCGCTCAATTCTGCGCCAGGACCCCGACATTGTCATGGTCGGCGAAATTCGCGATCTGGAGACGGCGGATATCGCGGTGCAGGCGGCGCTAACTGGACATTTGCTGCTTTCGACTATCCACACCAATAACGCCGCCGGCTCCATTCCCAGATTTTTATCCATGGGCGTGAAGCCGTTTTTGCTGACGCCGGCCCTGAACTGCGTTGTCGGCCAGCGTCTGGCCCGGCGGGTATGTCCCCGGTGCCGCCAAGAAAAAACTTTGGCAGAGGTTGGCCAGCCGCTGCGCGAGCGAGTGGAGGCTGTGCTCTCCGGTCTGCCGGCGGCCGAGGCGGAAAAATTGGCGGGCAAGCCCACCGTAGTGTATGCGGCGGCGGGCTGTCCGGAGTGTAACAACCTGGGCTACAAGGGGCGGATAAGCATCTGCGAAGTTTTTACCATGATTAGAGAGATCGAAGCCGCGATCACCGGCGGACAATATTCGGAGTATGAGATAGCCAATCTGGCCCGGGAGGCCGGCATGTTGACGATGGTCGAGGACGGTATCCTCAAGGCGCTCGACGGACTGACGACGCCGGAGGAAGTATTCAGAGTGATTGAATGATAATTTTTACGGCCGGCCGGCGGCTTTTCCGTTTTTTGGCCGCGTGGTATACTAGACTAAAATCCAGCGCAGAAATTTTTTGGCGCTGGATTCCCAATTTACATTAAAACTAAACGCCTGTTTGCGTATGGTGAATAAAACGCGGAGCACTGTCCCGGTCGGCGCCAACCAGCCGGTTCGGTTTTATAAATTCGTGGCCGTTAGTTTTTTGTGTTTGACGGTACTTTTGCTGGGTCTTATAGTATTCATGGGCGCCAAACGGGCCGAGATTACGGTTATTACGCGCTCCGATGCCGTGGACGTTACTTTTCCGCTCGAGATCGGCGCGGGCGCAACCGCCGCGCCGGTGTCCGGCACGGTTACCACAACCGTGGTAACGGCCCAAAAATCTTTCCAGCCCAGGAGCACCAGACAAGAAACAGTATCGCGCGCGTCCGGGGTGGTTAAACTCTATAATGACTCGGGCACGGCCCAGCCTCTAGTGGCTACTACCCGTTTGCTGTCCCCGGCAAACATACTTTATCGCCTCAAAAAAGGCGTTACGGTTCCGGCCAAAGGGACTGTCGAAGCCGAGGTTTACGCCGACAAAGAAGGCGAAGACAGCAATCTAGATCCGGCGGTTTTTTCCATTCCGGGCCTCAGCGCGGCCCGCCAGAAAGAAGTCTACGCCAAAAGCGAGCGGCCGCTCAAAGCCGGAGTGAGGCAGATCGGGATAGTGGGGGAGGCCGATATCGAAAGAGCCACGGCGGAGATGCTCGAAGAACTCAAGGTGCTAGGTCAGGCCAAGCTAGAAACCCAATTTCCCGGCGCGAAGGTTTTCTCGCTCCCGGTACAGCACGTGGTGGAGCCGGATACCGCGATCGGCGAGGAGACAGATTCGTTTGTCCTTAGCGGCCGGTTGACTCTGGCCGGGGTGGCTCTCGACGCCGGGCGTCTGGCCGAATATGGAAGCGGTTTGCTTGGCAAACAGGTGGTGGAGAACAGCGAGATACTTGAATCCGCGGCCGAACAGGCCGGGGCGACGCTCGACGAGTATGATCCGGCCCAGAATCTGGCGAAGCTCAAAGTCGTACACACCGGCTTTGTCAATATTGACCCGAACAGCCGGGCGCTGCAAAAAGCAATGTTTTTCGGCAAGACCGAAGACGAGGTGCGCCGCTATCTTTTGTCTTTGGACCACGTTCAGGGCGTAGAAGTTAAATTTAAGCCCATGTGGAATAAAACCGTGCCCCACGTGGGCGACCACGTGTCGGTAACGGTCAAACAGGTAAAATAGGGTTTGCCGGCGCCCTGGCAATAGAGCTTGACACCGGAAGAGCTTTTTGGTTAGATACCCGGCGGTACGTTTGTACGGGAACCAGCCCAGTTTTCCCGCCGGCCTGAAAGCCACGGCGGACGAAACATGGTACCACTCTCGGAGTATCGAAGACAATTTTGCAAAAGCAAAAAATCGGGTGGAACCGTCTTCAAACATCTTGAGGACCCCGGTAGGGAGCCTATTCCAAATAGGCTCCCTACCGGGGTTTTTATATAGAACGCAATCCCCAAAATAATTTTCAGGCGGGCCGCAGTCTTTATTTATTAGTGCCCGCCAGTTTTATGCCTATGAATCAAGAAGAAATGGATCATCTGCGCCACTCGTGCGCGCATCTGCTGGCGGCGGCCGTTCTTGAGCTTTGGCCCGGCAGTCATAATGCCATTGGTCCGGCCGTTGACGACGGGTTCTACCAGGATTTTGACCTGGGCGAGCGGAAGATAACCGAGGCCGACCTGCCGGCGATCGAAGCCAAGATGCGGGCAATGCTCGGGACCTGGGGCCCGTTTGTTACTCGCGAGGTTACGATCGAGCAGGCCCGGGCGGATTTTGCGCATAATCCCTACAAGCTTGAGCTGGCCGAAGAGTTCGCCGCTGGCGGCAAAACTCTTACGGAAAATAATCCCGGCGGTTTTCTGGATTTGTGCAAGGGGGGACACAGCGATAATCCTAAAGAGGAAATCAGACATTTCAAGCTGCTGTCCATCGCCGGCGCCTATTGGCGCGGAAACGAGAAGAACAAAATGCTCACCCGGATATACGGCACTTGTTTCCCGACCCAGGCCGAACTCGACGCTTATCTGAACCAGCTGGCGGAATCAAAAAAACGCGACCACCGCAAGCTTGGCCAAGAGTTGGATTTGTTTACTTTCTCCGACCTGGTCGGACCGGGTCTGCCTCTTTGGACTCCGCGCGGGACTCTTATGCGCCATCTTCTTAACGACTATGTGTGGGAATTGCGCCGCGCCCGCGGCTACGAGCAGGTGGAGATTCCTCATATCACGAAAAAAGAACTCTACGAGACTAGCGGCCACTGGGCTAAATTTTCGGCCGAACTTTTCCATATCACCACCCGCGAGGGGCATGAATTCGCGATGAAGCCGATGAACTGTCCGCACCACACGCAGATTTACGCCCGCCGCCAGTGGAGCTACCGCGACCTGCCGCAGCGCTATGCCAATACTACCATGTGTTACCGCGACGAACAAACCGGCGAGCTGCATGGCCTGTCGCGCGTTCGGGCGTTCACGCAGGATGACGCCCATGTTTTTTGCCGGCAGAACCAGGTAAAGGAGGAGTTTCTTAAGATTTGGGATATAATCGACACCTTTTACCCGGCCGTCGGGTTTACCCGTCTCAAAGTGAGGTTGTCTTTGCATGATCCGGAGAATTTCGAGAAATATCTCGGCACTCCGGAGCTGTGGAAAGAGGCCGAGGAGTCTATCCGCGATTTGGCGCGGGAGCGCGGGGTGGAGTTTGCCGAAGCCAGGGGCGAGGCGGCTTTCTACGGCCCCAAGGTGGATTTCATGGCCAAGGATTCTATCGGCCGGGAGTGGCAGGTGGCCACGATCCAGCTCGATATCAACCTGCCGGAGCGGTTTGATCTGACTTGCATCCGGGAGGGCGGAGAGAAAGAACGCATTGTCATGATCCACGCCGCCATTATGGGTTCTATCGAGAGATTCATGTCTATTATTATCGAGCACCACGCCGGCGCTTTCCCGGTGTGGCTTAGCCCGGTCCAGGTGCAGCTCGTGCCGGTGTCGGCCAAGCACGCCGAGCGCACGCGCGAACTTGCCGGGGAGCTGCATTCCGAGGGTATTCGGGTAGCGGTGGACGATGCCGACGAGACGGTCGGCAACAAGGTCAGAAAAGCCGCCGGGCAGAAAGTGCCCTATATTGTCGTTGTCGGCGACCGGGAGCTTTCCGGGGAGGAGTGGTCGGTGCGGGTGCGGGGGACGGAGGAACAAGTTAAAATGGGAAAAAAGGCGTTTTTGGAGAAAATCCGTTTACAGATTACCAACCGGACTTAAATACAAAAAGCGGCCGTCTAGGCCGCTTTTTGTATTGGTTCCGTTATCTCTGTATTTTTCTGGCTCCTGAGCTGGTCTTCGCAGTAGCGGATAATTTCGTCTATGACAGGCAGCTCGTCTCGGTTTTGCTCTATGTACACTTTGTCGTACTCGGGGAATCTGGCGGTCTTGTTCTTAATTCCGGTGTCCAGCGCCTTGAGTCTTTCCCAAAAAAGCTGGCGGTAGGCGCGTAAGTCCTCCACGGTCTGCGGGGTGATAAAACGGTGAAGTTCTGCCTTGACGTGCTCAGCGTCGTTTTTTAACGCCTTTATCTCTCTCGAGAACTTGTACCGTTTAAGCAAGTTCCAGCCGATTTCTTTTTGCGTAGTTTTAACCCCGCTTTCTTTGGCCCTAAATTTGACGTACAGATTGGATGCGCGGCTATAAGTTTTGTCGTGGGCAAGCGGCGGCAGAATCGGTGTCGCGTCTTGGCCCCGGACCGGCTTTACTTCCGGCGCGGGGACGACTTCAAGCGCTGGCAGCGTCGGTTTTCTGTTTTGCAGTCTTAGTATCCGCGCCTGTGTTTTGCCGATATAATCTTCCAGGCGTTTTATTTCGGCTTCTTCTAGGTTTTGTTGCGCCGCCAAAGCCGTTTCCATACTTTTCGGAACTTCAAGCCCGGCCTGCTGATATTGCTCAACCAGCTTCTGGCTCAGGCTGGAATTCCGGTATCTATCAAGCTCATTAAGGCGCATTTCCAGGTCTTCCTCCAAGCGATGGATTTCGTCCGCAATATTATTGTCCGACTGGTAGGTTGTGGTCTTTCCTTGGGCTATTGGGCCGCGGTTTTCCGATTGAACTGGGAGGAGGATGTCATTTTGGTCTGGCCCCAAAGTGTTCGGATCGGCGGCCGCCATTTCTTGGTGGAGGGCCGCGGGTTTCATCCCGGCGACGGCACGAAGCACCTTTTTGGCTCCGGGTTTAGGGTCTTTAGTTCCGGGCATAGGTTTTTTTTCTGGGTTTTCATGACTGGCCGCCGCGGCCCGTTCACCTGGCATAATCAGATATTAGACAGATTTACTCTGCCAGCAATCCGCTCCTAACCTTCGCATACGTATCTTTTGTGCCGCTGCCCAGGGAGCCGGTAACGGCTTCTAGATTGTCAACCAAAGATGCCAACCTGGCCGCGCTCCCAGAGTATCCTTTGACGTTCCTGACTGCCTTGGCGAGCTGTCGCGCCATGTCTGTCTGCCGTTCTGCCGGAAGCTGGAGCATGACCCCGGTTAGGTGCTCGAGGATCAGGCCTTTCCACAGCTTAAGTTTATCCTGCCCGTAGAAGCTCGAATCGGAAAAGCAGAGGCGGGACATGTCTTCGGCAACCGAGTCCAGTTGTTGGCGGGCAGCGCGCAGAGATTCAATCCGGTCTCCGTGTGTTTTCCTCAAGGAGGCGGTCGCATTGTCTTCTGGCGCCGGCAGTTCTTCGTCGGCCGCCTTATCAGCTCCGTCCGGCTGCCGGTCCAATTTGACCGGTATTTCGGTCTTTGCTGACACCGAAGGACGATAATTGGCCCGCGCCTGGTCCAGGGCAGCCCGGCCTTGCGCACTGACATCGCGAGTATCTTTAATTCTGTAATCGGCCTCTACTGTGGGCGCTTCGGCGTGAGTAGCATCGTCCATCACTGCTCGGGCCGTATTTATCGCCGCGGCAGTCTGCCTTCCAACAGTGTCTAACATGGCCTGTGCCTCGGCCAGGCCAGCCTGATTTTTCTGGCCGTCACTCTGAAGGCGCTTGGATCGAGGATCATCCAGCTCTACGGCTTTTCCTGGTTTGGCCTTCGCCGCTCCGCCCGCGGTAGCGTTCTCATTGGCGGCGGCGCGTTTCGCGCGCGGGTCTTCCAGGTCTAGGCCTTTCCCCGGCCTAGCGTTTTTGGCTCCTCCGGCCAGAGTCTGTTCACTAACGGCGGCCCGGCTGGCACGGGGATCTTCGAGCTCGATGCTTTCGCCCGGTGTGGCCTGGCTTGCGCCATGGCCAGCCATTTTTTTGGCGGTAACGCCCGGTGGGCCATCCAGACCTGGGCGCGGTTCGGCCGGGATGACAAACCGATATTTTTTGCCGCCGCTCGCCGTTGCCCTTTCATCCAGTCCGCGCGGTCTGCGATCTTCCTCGGCTTCGGGCGCGCGCGGCCCGGTGGGCTGGGTACGGTCGACTGGGCGGCTTAAGTCGATACCTAGTTCAACCGTTGTTTCGTCTGTGTCCGCAAACGGAACGTAGATTTCCTCGCCATTTGGCCCTGGCTCGACAGCCGCCGGCGTGTTTGTCGCCGCTGGTCGTGTCTCCACTGTCTCGTCGGAAAGCCGAACCGGGATGGCAGGTTCGCTTTCGAGCGCTGCTTTCAACCCGGCTGCCCCAGAGGCGGCGGCCAAGGCCGAACCGACTACCAGGGCCGGCTTAACACCGGATTTGGCCGGCTGGGCCGCCGGAGCGGAATCGCCGAAAACTTGGCGGCGGAAGTCTAAATAGGCCTTATAGATTTGGTAAGTTTCGCTGGTTTTGACTTGCTTTGTCTGGCCGAATAGTTTGCCCAGCAATCCGACGACAGGTTTGCCGTCAGCGTCAAATTTAATTTTCGGAAATTGGACCGCCAAAAGCCCTAATTCGCGGTCTACGATGGCAGTCAGGGCGGCATGTAACTTGCCGTGGTCGCCGGGGACGAAGCCGGAGGCGATAAGTTTTTCCAAAAAATATTTGTCGCCCATGATCTGGGTACGCTCTGATTCGCCGAGAGTGGACTGAGCCAGAAGTTCGGATAGATACGCCTTGACCTGTCCCGGGCGCATCCGTTCTTGGATTTCGGTAATCTGCCGGCGCGCTTCCCGCACCGAAGTCGGCTCTGTATCCGACGCCACGCCGCGGGCTTTCAGTTTTTCGTATATGGCTATGTTTTCTTGCAGGCTGGCGATGGTTCGCTCCGGTTTGGCTCCGGACTGGTTTTTTTCCGGCGGCGCAACAGTTAGTCCGGCTCGTTCTGTTTCAACTTCCCGGAGTTCGTCAACGGTTTTTTTTAGCTCTTTCTCCGGGTCCACTGTCCGGTTTTCGCCGCCTGCGCCGGGGCGGCGTATAAGGTCTTGGCGTGCCATAGTATGGGTTTAGAAGTAGAGTTAAGTTTGTTATATTTTAGCATAAAATAGACCCAGAGTCAAATTGTACACATGTTTTAGTTGACGACAGCGGTTTTTTTCTTTAAAATAGACTGTTTTTGAACTCACAGCCAGTTTCCCCCCTTCGCCGAAACATAGACTGGTTTTCGCGGCACCAAAACTCGCTCTTAGAGGCTCAGACATTGGCGTCGCGAAAACCAGTCTATGTTTCGGCTCAACTTAGGAAGGAGGCCGGGTATGATTTGGGCGACCGGACCCCCCTGGGGGGTCAAGTACGACGCCGGGAGGCGGCTGCTGGTCCTGGTCTTCGAACCGGGACAAAGTTTGCCGCCCCTGGCTTGGTTCGCCAATATGGGAGCCGTCAAGTGGGCCGGCTGGTCCCTAGAGGGACTGGTCTGCCTCTACGCATACACGCAGAGGAGGGGCGACGGCCGGGGGATAACGATGTGGGCCTTTGAGGTGGGGTCGGCGCGCTACTGCGGCCACGCTACCATGAGATCCTTCATCGAACCCTGGCCCGACGGGCTGACGCTGTTTTTTCGGGACGGCCGGGAGATCCGGTTTCAGGAGGCACCCGGATGACAGCCGCAGACAACATTCAGGCGCTCACCACGACGGTCGAGCGCCTTACCATTTTGGGGCTTGATTTTTGCCTTGCCGGCGTCTACAATAGGGCTGTTTATACTCTATGGCCGCCTTCTTTTTTGTGGTATGGTAGAGACGTATATGCCAGACTCCGCGCGGACGTACCGCTACCATATTGTTACCTTTGGCTGCCAGATGAATAAAAATGACTCCGAGCGTATCGCCTCCATTCTTGGCGGCATGGGGTTAGAGCCAACCAATGACCCGAAAGAGGCGGATGTGGCCCTAATCAACTCCTGTTCAGTCCGGCAGAGCGCGGAGGATCGGGTTTATGGGCTGGGAGCGAATTGGGTCGGGCTAAAAGCCGCCAAGCCGGAGCTAATCGTCTGTCTGACCGGCTGTATGCCCGGACGCGATAAAGACGGCCGGATGCGTTCGAGGCTGCCAGGGGTGGATCTGTATTTTCCCACCAAAGACATGGTCTATCTGCCTCAGAGGCTGGCGGAGATAAATCCTAATTTGCGGCCAATGGTGGATTTGGCCAGCGATTACTTGAGCCTGCGCCCCACTTACCAGAAGACCTGCCAGGCTTATGTTACTATCCAGACCGGCTGTAATCACTTTTGTACCTATTGCGTTGTTCCGTTCGCGCGCGGACTGGAGGCCAATCGGTCTTTGCGGGACATTCTCGATGAGGTGCGCGCTCTGTCCGCCGGCGGGTGTCTGGAGGTAACGCTTTTGGGCCAGATCGTAAACCATTACCGGGCGCCGGATCCGGAACATTTTTCGCGGCTGAACCCGTACGCCAAAAATGATTTTGCGAAATTATTGTGGGAAATCAACGAAATCCCGGGTATTGCCCGCGTCCACTGGACCGCGCCGCATCCGCTTTATATGGACGCGGAGGTGATAGACGCCCTGACGCTGCCCAAGCAGGTGAATTATCTGCATCTGCCGGTTCAATCGGGGAGCAACGAAATTCTCGAGCGCATGAACCGACGGCATACGCGCGAGTTTTATCTCGAAGTTGTGAAAAAAATTCGCTCCAAAAGGCCTGACATCGCTTTGGGGACAGATATAATAGTCGGGTTCTCCGGAGAAACCGAGGAGCAGTTCGCCGCTACGGTCGCGCTGTACAAGGAATGCGACTTTGATATATCATATCACGCCCAGTACTCACCGCGCACCGGCACGGTAGCGCACAATATTTTTCAGGATACGGTGCCTAGAGATGAGAAACGCCGGCGCTGGTGGGTACTGCAAAATTTGTTGGAAAGCACGGTCCGGAGGAAAAACCAGGCTTTCGTGGGAAAGGCTGTCGAAGTGCTGGCGGAAAGCAGCGAGAACGGCTGGGTCAGCGGCAACTCCCGCGAGATGAAGCGGGTGCATTTTCCGGGCGGTCCGGAACTGGCGGGCACGCTCCAGCGAGTGAGCGTCGAGCGCGCCGAGGAGTGGATACTCTGGGGAAAGCCTGTTTAGCAATCAACCATACCCTATGTTTACCAAGGCGGAGCGGCTGCCCAAACTTATCGTGATACTGGGGCCGACCACAGCCGGCAAAACAGCGCTGGCATTGGAATTGGCCGGTAAAATCAACGGCGAGATTATTTCAGCCGATTCGCGGCAGATTTACAAAAAAATGGATATCGGCACGGCCAAAGTGAAGGGCGAATGGCGGCGCAACGGCCTGAGGCGCACTTACTTCGTCGAGGATGTGCCGCACCACCTGGTGGACTTTCTTGATCCGGGCAAAACTTTTACTGTGGCCGAGTTTCGCGACAAGGCTATCAAATACACCAAGCTGGCCTACAAAGAGCAGCGGGTGCCGATGATAGTGGGCGGTACCGGACTTTATATTTCTTCGGTCATCGACAATTTTGTCATCCCCCGGGTGTCTCCGAACAATAAACTGCGCCAGAGTTTGTCCGAAAAAGACGCCGCCGATCTTATGGAACTGCTGGGTAAACTTGACCCGGCGGCCGCCAAAAAAATCGATCCTCATAACAAAAGGCGGATTATCCGGGCGCTCGAGGTGTGTATTTTGACCGGCGAACAGTTCTCCGGCCAGGCCAAGAGGGGCGACCAGTTGTTTGACGTGCTGCAGGTAGGTATTTCCTTGCCCCGCGACGTGCTTTATGAGCGTATCGGCCGGCGTGTGGACGAGATGATGGAAACCGGGCTTCTAAAAGAGGTCGAGGCGCTTTTGAAACAAAAATACGGCTGGCATCTGCCGAGCATGAACGGCATCGGTTACCGGCAATTCCGCGGTTATTTCGAGGCCGGCAAACCGATCGAACAGTGCGTGGCCGAACTCAAACGAGACACCCGCCAGTACGCCCGGCGCCAACTGACTTGGTTCCGGCGCGATAAGCGGATCCAGTGGTGCGAGTCGTCTGCCGAGGCGGACGAACTTATCGCCAAGTTTCTCGCCGCTTAACAGTGTGGTATACTAGAGGTGCCCGTGACTGGGTACCTTTTGCACTATGTTTATTAACCGCGGCCAAAAAATTAGCGGCGCTCCCCGGGAGATTTTGAGCGCTCCCTACAAGAAAAAATCTGTCGGGGCCATTATGGGCATAGTAAAGCAAAGTGCCGCCGCCCAAAAGCTTTTGACCTCCCGGGCGGCCAGCCTGGTAGCCCGGCGCTTTGTTACTGGCCAGGATAAACTGGGTATTAGCCGCAAAAAAGAACGACTGCTCATGAAAGACCTGGCTGATAAAGGCGTGGTGAAACCGATTTTGCGCGCTTCCCCGTTTCGGGCCATGGGAGTTTATCATCGGGAGGCGGCGGCCCAGGCAGCGGTGCAGAGGGTGCCCGTGTCGTCGGAATCAGCCAGCTCCGAAAAGCGGCCATCTCTGGGCGCGCGGCGCTGGCGCGAAGCGCGCGAGGACGCAGGCTCTAAGCGTGAAGATCACCAAGCCGAGGAGCGTCGGCATACCACGAATTTTGGCCGCCAGACCGCGGAATCCGCCAAAGTATCGGCAGCCCAGGCATTTCAGAAACCGAGCACTACCTCAATTGAACGCGCCTTGGACACGCCTTACCGCCCGCCGGATGAGCCGGCCGCCGATGTCGAGGCTACACCCGAAAATACCACGCCCACGCCAGTTACGCAGCTGGAATAAAAATCCCCTAGAGGGGATTTTTTAGTGCTTCTTGATAAGCCTGCCAGCCGGCGGCGCGATAGTTTCGGGCGGCTCCTGCCGGGTCGGGCGCGGCGGTAATGCCGCGGCCGACAATAATAATATCGCTGCCGCGCTCTCGGATGACCGCGTCCGGCGTAAGATAATTTTGGCCAAACCGGTCGCTGCCCGCGGCGAGCTGGACGCCAGGAGTAAGGTGGACAAACGCCGGGTCGAGCTTCCGAGTGGCGATAAAACCGATAACAAATTCCGGGTATCGCCGGGCCATTTCCACGCTCGCGGCAGTGTACTCGCCGGTGGCGAGGTTGCCCTTGGGGCTCATTTCGGCGAGGAGGATGAGGGCGCGGCCGCGTTCCTCTCCGACGGTTTTCAGCGCCTCGATAATGCCCGGACCGGACACGGTGTGGGCGTTGACAATGTCGGCCCACTCGGCAATGCGGTAAATTCCTCCGCGGTACTGCTCCAAAACGGTCTGGCCGATGTCGGCAAACTTACGGTCTTCGAAAATAAGAAATTGGTGCCGGTCAGCCAAGGCTTTCAATTCCTTTGTCAGCGCGGGCGTGAAGTCGGCCACGATGTCGATGTGCGTCTTGAACAGGCAGATCTCGGGACCGAGTCTTTCCGCCAGAGCCAGCAGTTCCGCGGCGGTGGTAACGTCGGCGGCGACGCATAAGTTGGTTTGTTTTTCTTCCATGAGCGCGAGCAGGCGCCGGGCGGCGGGGTTGGCCTGGGCTAGGGCGCGTTCGGCGTAAGTGGGCATAGGTTTGCGGTGATTACCGGCGGTTATTTTTGTGCATGTTAGACTTCAGCCCGGCGCGGCGCCGGGGCTTGGTTTTTGTTGATGAACGTCTTTATTTGGTTGGCTTTTTCCGTCGCCAGATTGCCCGTTGTTTCCAACTCTTCGATTAGTTCCGTAATTGTCATGACCGAGCGCAAACGGTAGCCCCTGTCTTCGATATATTTTTTTCCGCCTTGTTCGCGGTCGATAAGGACGATGATGTCTTTTACTATGAGACCTTCATTTTCGAGCGGCTCGACAGTCTCAAATACGCTTGCCCCGCTGGTTACCAGATCTTCGATAATGAGCACCGTTTGTCCCGGGGAGTAAGATCCCTCCAGCGCTTTTTTGGTGCCATAGTCCTTGACCTCCTTGCGCCGCATGATCATGGGTTTGGCGTGGGAGAGCGACATGGCGGTGGCAATCGGCAGGGCCGTATAGGGAACGCCGCAGATGAGGTCGAACTGAGCGTCCCGGGCCTGTTCCCACATCGCGTCGGCTACGCCCTGGAGGAGATCGGGGTGGGAGACGGTGAGCCTGAGATCAATATAGAGCGGGGAGATGAGGCCGCTTTTGAGCGTAAATTCGCCGAATTTAACGGCGCCGATGGCGTAGAGAGCCTGGATAAGGTCCGGAGTAGACATAAGATTTATTCAAATAAATAATATTGAACTCACAGCGAGTTCCCCCCCCTTTCGCCTCAAACATAGACTGATTTTCGCGGCCCCAATGTCTGAGCCCGTAAGAGCGAGTTTTGGTGCCGCGAAAATCAGTCTATGTTTCGGCTCGACTTAGGATAGAATTGCTAGTAACTCGCTGTCAGTTCATTTTAATACCTGATTTTTGTTCCGCTTTTGTCGCGGTGGTACGCGCCGAACTCGCTAATCCGGTTGGCCGTTTCGCGGTCTACAACCGGTCCCTCGACACACATCCGAATGCCTAACGGGTCGACGCAACATTGTCCGCAGACGCCGAAGCCGCATTTCGTATAGCGTTCCAAGCTGATCTCGCACTCGACGTCGTGCTCGTTGCAGAGATCCAGCACCTTTTTTTCCATTAGTTCCGGACCGCAGGCGGCGATCAGGCGCGTCTGGGCGCCGGTCTCGAGCAGGAGCTCTTCCAAAATTTCGGTTACGTACCCCCGGCGTCCGAGACTGCCGTCATCGGTGGCGATGTGGACCCGCAGGTTCGGAACCGTCTTGACTCTCTGGGCGAAAAGAAGGAGACCCTCGGTCTTGGCGCCCAGGCAAAAATCCACCTGGGCGCCGGCCGCGGCGGCTCGTTCGGCTAACAGGGCGAGCGGACCGGCACCGTAACCGCCCCCGATTGTGATGTAGTGTCTGTCTTTTTTCACGGAAAACGGATGACCGTAAGGGCCGGTGATTCCGACTCGATCGCCTGGTTGGAGGGAGACTAGAGCCTGGCTTAAAGGACCGACGGGAAAAACCGTGAAGCCGAATTCGCGCCCGTTGTCGTAGGCCACGGAAAACGGTTTCTGGTCTATCCCCGGCAGCCAGGCCATAACGAACTGCCCTGGCTGGCTGTGGAGCGCGTGGTCAAAATACAATGTTTTTGCCTGCGCATTTTCCGGTTGGACGCGAGCGATCGGCAGGAGAAGCGGGGAGTCCATAAAGTTTAGGGACAAGCGCGGTGGGCCGCGCCGCGGATTTCATCGAGGGTTTTTATACCCTCCTCGGCCATTATACCCTCCATTTCCGCTCTTATTTTTTTAAAAACTTCGGCGCCGCGGTAGTAAACGGCCGAGCCGATGCCGACGAGCGTCGCTCCGGCCATGATCATGGCCAAGGCGTCTTCGCCCGTAGTAACGCCGCCGGTGCCGATAATCGGTATCCGCACGCGTTCGTAGATGTCGTAAACGCATTTAAGAGCGAGAGGAAAGAGCGCCGGACCGGAAACCCCGCCCTGTTTGTTGTGCAGAACCGGAGAGCGGGCGCGGACATTGATCGCCATACCGCTCACGGTATTGACAGCCGTGATCGCGTCGGCGCCGGCGGCTTCGGCCGCGGCGGCCAGGCCGGCTATGTTCCAGGCGTTGGGCGAAAGCTTTACGGAAACAGGTACGCGGGTGGCGGACTTCACCTGGCGGGTAATCGCCCCGATGGCGGCGGCCGAATAGGCGAATGGCTCGCCGAACTCGCGGCCGACGTTCGGACAGGAAAGATCCAGTTCGATAAGGTCGATCGGCGAAACGGAAACGGCCGCCGCGAGCTGCGCGAACTCATCGGCCGTGCCGGCAAAGATGCTGCCGATGAGCGGGGCCGCGGCGAGCTCTTTGTAGCGTCGCAATTCCTCTTTGCCCGCTTCAATGCCGGGATTGGAAAGGCCCACAGCGTTGAGGAAGTATGTTTTCGTGCCGACCATGGTCGGATTCGGATGCCCGGCGCGGGGGGCAAGGGAGAGAGATTTTACGGTTACCCCGCCGGCGCCGTTTTCGACCGCGCGCGCCAGGCTCGAAGCGGCGGATCCCCAAACTCCGGAGGCTAGAATTAGCGGGTTTCCAAATTCAACTCCGCAAAAAGAAGTCGCGGAGATCATAAGATTTCCTTTTCTTTCTCCAAGAGCCAGACCAACATAGCTTTTTGCATGTGCAGGCGATTTTCGGCTTGGTCGAAGATAATTGAATGCGGATGATCGATCGCGTCGCGCGAGATTTCGTAGCCGACGTGGCAGGGCATACAGTGCATAATCCTGGCCGCCGGCGCGTAACGTTCAACCGCCTCGGCATTAAGCTGGTAGGGCGCGAACACCCGCAGCCGCCGTTCGTATTCTGATTTGAATTCCGGCCTGACCTGCCCGTTCTCGAAGAACTCCATATTCATCCACGTATCGGTGTGGACGAAGTCGGCGTCGGTTAACGCTTCGGCCAGATCGGGCGTGCGTTTGACAAGTCCGGTAGCCCCGGCCACGGCGTTCAGCTCGGGGTCGACGCTGTTCTTGTCCGCCTCCGGAGCGGCTATGGCTACCTTGATTCCGAGCTTGGCGGCGGCGAGCATGAGCGTATTCGAAACATTGTTTTCAATGCCGAGCCAGGCGATTTTTTTCACTTTTTCAATCCCGCCGGCCGCTTCAGACATAGTCAACAGGTCGCTTAGGGCCTGGGCCGGATGGTATTTTTCGCTGCAAGCGTCGATGACGGGTACGCGGTCGTAGGCCGCGGCAGTAATGACGTCGGCTGCTTTTTGCGCGCGAAACATCAGGATTTGCCCGAAGCGCATTACGGCCTGGATCTCGTCGCGAAAGTCGGTAAGGGAAAACTGGGTGGTTTTGGCGTCGAGAAATATGGCGTGTCCGCCAAGCTCGGTCATGCCCGCCTCGAATGACAGCCGGGTGCGGGTGGAGGTTTTCTGGAACAGCATGATAAGCGTTTGGCGCGGCAGGTAGTTCGTCGGCTCCCCGGCTTGCCGCCGCCGTTTGATCGTTTCCGCCAGTTTGAGGAGGGTCAGGAGGTCGTCCCGGGTTTGTTCTTTGAGCGATATGAGATGGCGCATAGAGAAAGATTAGCTTAATAGTTAAGTTAAGCGTGATCGGATTTTACCCGGCGTTATTTAGCTGGGTAAGCGATGGTAATTTAATTTTTTGCCTGCGGAGTAATACCCGCTTCGCTCTCGCACTCGTCCTCGGCGAAAAATTAAATTACCATCGCTTACCTAGTCGCGACCGGAGAATCCGGTGGGCGACGGTCGGATATTATAATCTAGAAAGATCATGCTGTCGTCCGCGGCAGGTGACGGCGACCGGGAACCCCCGCAATTGCCAGCCGGCAAAGGGCGACCAGGCACATTTGGTTTTTAGGCGTTCAGGCTCGATCGGGCGCACGTCGTCAAGGTCAATCGTAACGGTATCGTCATTGGGTGGCAGGCGGAAGATGCGTTCGGGGTTAGTCCGGGTAAGCCTGATAAGTTCGTCTTTGGCCAGCCGCCCTTCTTCGAGGGCGGTAACGAGGAGCGGCAGCGCAGTTTCGATGCCGGGCACTCCCGAAGGGGCCTCGCCGTAGGGCCGGGTTTTTTCCGATAGGGTGTGCGGCGCGTGATCCGTGCCGACAGTATCTATGGTGCCGTCGTGAATACCGTCCCAAAGCGCCGCCTGATCCTGATTCTGCCTGAGGGGCGGGTTCATTTGCGCCTGGGTGCCGAGACGCGAATAAGCTGACACGTTCAAAAACAAATGATGCGGGGTAGCTTCGGCATAGACGCGAAGGCCTTGGCGTTTGGCGGCGCGTACGGCCGCCACTTCCGCTTTCGTGGACACGTGGAGAATGTAGAGCCGCGTGCCGTAGTCGCGGGCGAAATTGAGCGCTTTTTGGACCGCTCTGAGCGCTACCGCCGGCCCCCGAATGCGGGAATGGTCAGCGACGGCGGGGGTCGGGAAACGACGCTGGCGCCGCGCCATTTCCGCTTCGTCCTCGGCATGGACCGCGAGCAGAATGTCCAAGCGCGCGCACTCGGCAAATATGCGCCGTTGCGTTTCTTCATCGGCCACCGTGAGTCCGCCGGTGCTCGAACCCATAAAGAGCTTGACAGCCGTAATTTCGTTTTTGACGTGTTTGAATTCACCCCAGTTTTTTTCCGTGGCGCCGAAATACAGACGATAGCGCAGCGGCAGTCCGCCGCTTTGGAGCTGGCTCTCGATAAGTTCGCGTTTGGAATAGAGCCGGGCGCGGGATATAACCGGCGGATCATTATTGGGCATGTCGAGGACGGTCGTTACTCCGCCCGACAGGGCGGCCCTGGCCCCGCTGGCCCAATCTTCCTTGTGGGCCGCGCCCGGCACGCGGAAATGGACATGGGGATCGATAAGAGCGGGCAGGGTAAGCAAACGCGTCATAATTAGCGCAGAGAAACTTCTTCGTGGGAAAATATTTTTTCGCAATAGTGGCAGCGCAGCCGCAGGCGCTCGCCATCCGCCAGCGGGTAGAACGTGCTCGGGGTTCTCTCGTGGTTGGTAATACAGCGAGAGTTGGGGCAAATGACGAGTTCGGTGAAAACCGGCGGGACGGCGACGGTAAATTTTTTTACCACCTTGTGTTCGCGTATGATGTTGATTGTGGCGGTGGGTGCGAAGAGACAAACTTGATTGACTTCGCTCGGGCTGAGCTCCTTGTGCTCGATTTTAACGATGTCCTTGCGGCCCAGTCTTTTGCTGGTGAAATGGGTGCCCATGGTAAGGACCGTGTTCATGTCGTTTAATTTAAGGGCGGCAATCAGCCGCAGTCCTTTGCCGTTGGGGATGTGGTCTATGACCGTGCCGTCCTTGATGGCAAAAACTTTATAGGCGCGCATAATTTTGCGATTGGTTAAGGTTAAATGGCGTTGTCCTCCGCTCGCGGCCGGGTGCCGGGCTAGAGTTTCCCCAGCACCAGCCCCAGCAGAGCCTGCCGCACATAGAGTCCGTTGGCGGCCTGCTCGAAATAGTAGGCGTACGGCGTACTGTCTACCGCCGGACTCAGTTCATTGACCCGCGGCAAAGGATGCAGAACGCGCAAATTCGGTTTTGCTTTCGCCAGGAGCGGCACGTCGAGGACATAGAGATTTTTGGCTTTTTCGTATTCGGAGATGTCGGAGAAACGCTCTTTTTGAATCCGCGTCAGGTAGAGGATGTCCACCTTGTTTACTACCTCCTCAATAGTTTTTTTGAGGCTGTATTTTATGCCCGCTTCACGCAATTGTTCAAGGAGATGATCGGGCATCTGCAGAAAATCCGGGGCGACGAAGTAGAATGTCGGCTGGAAATGGATAAGCGCCTGGGCCAGAGAGTGGACGGTACGTCCGTATTTAAGGTCGCCGACCATGGCAATGGACAAATTGGTCAGTCTTTTTTGGCATTCCCGGATGGTAAATAGGTCGAGCAGAGTCTGCGTCGGGTGTTGGTTGGCGCCGTCGCCGCCGTTGATGATAGGCTTTTCAGTCGCCTCGGCTGCCCGCCGGGCGGCGCCGTCCAGGGGATGGCGCATGGTGATGACGTCCGCGTACTGGCCGATAATCCGGATGCTGTCGTACAAGGTTTCGCCTTTGGTCGCGGAGGAGACGCCAGGATCGGCAAAACCGATAACGCTCCCGCCCAGGCGCTGCATGGCCGTCTCGAAAGATAGCCGTGTTCTGGTCGAGGGCTCGAAAAAACAGCTGCCCATGACGCAGCCCTTGAGGAGCTCCGGCTCCGGCGCACGCTTGAGTTTTTCGGCCTGGTTCAAGACCAGAAGGATTTCTTTTTTGTTGAGCTCTTTGATAGAGATGATGTCTCTGCCGGTAAATCCGGTTGGCATAGGGGCGCATTAGAGTTAGATATAAAAAAGACCACCCGGACGGGTGGTCTAAAGATACGCAGGTTTGCTCTCGCAGAGGCAGGATGGGCGGTTCATCTTCATATTAAACTAAGTTTAACACACGGGGCCGCCAGCGCGCAATAGCGGCTGTGTATACGCCCGGCAAATTTGATTATTTGTCGAGTTCGGCACGCAGGAGTTTTTCCACCACTGCCGGCTCGGCGCCGCCCTCCGTGGCTTTCATTACCATGCCTTTGAGGAAGTGGAAAACCGGTTCTTTCCCGGCCCGGTATTGCTCTACCTGCGCGGGATAGCTATTAATGACCGCCGATATTATGGCCGCTAGAGCGACCTCGTCGTTTATTTGGCCATAGCCCTTTTCTTCCATAATATGGGTGGGATCTATATCTGTGCCGGCGGCGACCATTTCGGCCAGAATTTTGGTGGCGCCGCCCGCATTTATGCGGCCGGCGTAGAGCAGCGCCACGAGTTCGGCAAAATTTTCCGGCGAGACTTTCAGGCGGCGGATATCTTTTTTATGTTCGTGCAAAAGACCCAGGAGTTTGTTCGTGAGCCAATTGCCGGCCAGCCGGGCGATTTTTGCCTTTTTTTGTTCCTTGACGTCGCCAGTATCAGACGCGGTTTCGTCCAGGCTGCATACCCAGTCAATAATTTCAGACATCACCGCATCGGTATAGTCGGAGAGAAACTTGTCGTCGGTGAGGATTTTGGCATCGGAGTAGGAAAAGCCGTATTCTTCGCGGAAGCGGGCGCGCCGCGCCGCCGGCAGCTCTGGGAGCAGGCTGTCGCCCGCGAGCGCTAGCGGGTGGAAAGGAGGAATGTCGGGTTCCGGGAAGTACCGATAGTCGGCGGCGTTTTCTTTGGCGCGTTGGGGCAGAGTTTCGCCGGTGTCCTCGTCCCAGCCGCGCGTCTCCTGAGGCCAGCTTTCGCCGGCCCCGATCAACCGGGTTTGGCGACCGATTTCAAACTCGATGGCCCGCTCCACGGCCCGGAATGAGTTGATGTTTTTAACTTCGACCTTGTTGTTGAGGCGGCAGCCGCCGAGCGGCCGGACTGCGCCCGATGCGATTTCAAAACTGCCGGCCGCCTGAACCGAAATATTGGCTTCAACGCGCATTTGTCCTTTCTCCATATCGGCATCGCTGACGCCCAGGTAACGCAGGATGGTTTGCAGTTCCTGGGCGAAAGTTTTGGCCTCAAGCGCGGTTTTGAAATCCGGGTCGGTAACAATTTCGACGAGCGGCGCGCCGGAGCGGTTGAAATCCACGAGCGTGGCGCCGTCTTGGTCGTGGAGCAGCCGGGCGGTATCTTCTTCCAAATGCGCCCGGCGGATGCCGATCTCTGCCTCATCCCGGGTGTTCGTTTCCAGGGGGAAGGCGAGGGTTAGCGTTCCCCGTTCGGCTATCGGTTCGTCATACTGCGATATTTGGTAGCCTTTGGGCAAGTCCGGGTAAAAGTAATGTTTGCGGTCGAATTTGGACAGCTCGCGGATAGAACATCCGAGAGCGCGGCCTACCTTGACGGCGGCGACGATGGCCGCCCGGTTCGGCACCGGAAGAGTACCCGGATGCGCCAGACAGACCGGACAAACATGGCGGTTGGGTTCGCCCGCCCCCGGGTCGTTCGAACAGGAGCAGAACATCTTGCTCTTTGTATTCAGTTCGACGTGGATTTCCAGGCCGATAATCGGCACGAGGGTAGGAATAGGGAGGTGGCTCATATGCGCAGAGTTTACCACGCCGGCCGCGCTATTGAAAAGACCCTGGGCCAAGCGGCACGGGGTCTTTTTTGGTTTTAGGCCTGGGCAGCCTCGGCCGGTGGGGTAAAGAGCGGCGTACGTTTGAGTTCCAGGTAAAGTATGGTCGGAGCCGCGGTAAAGAGGGGCAGAAATACCAGCGAAATTATCGCGGCCAGGATGTTGAGGCCGATTAAGTTGAATTGAATGGTGCCGGACATGGAATTGCCCTGGCCTAATAAGGTGTTGACGAGAACCGAGCCGTATATCATGCCAATAAACGCCTGTAAGACCAACAAGACAGCCATGAAGGCCAGAGCCGGCGCCAAAAGGCGCCAGAGTACCGCGCCCCAGCGCCCCCTAACCAACTGTTTGCTGTAAGAGAGAGCCTGGGTACCTTTTTTATTATCGAGGATGACAGCGTGCGTGGAAAAAGCAAACCAAATAGAGAAGATAATTCCTGGTATGACGAGGAGAATAACGCCGCTAAGAATCGCGAGGACCGTCAGGATTACCACCAGGATAGCGGCGGGCATGGTCGCCAGGCCGGACGACAGCTCGGCTTTGGCGCCAAGCGGCTGGTTGTTGAGGTAGCGCGCGGCGAGGCCGCGGGTAAAGGCCAGAGAAATCCACAGCTCGGCTATGCCGAGCACAATGGCGGCCAGTACTAGCCAGACAGAACCGCCGCTGTAGCTCTCAGCTATTGACTGCTCCAAATTGTCCGGGAGCATGTAGACTTCGATGAAGCTGCTTAGGATATAGGGTACGGCCATGATACCCATGTAGGTGAGACACAGATGCCAGTTGTCGCGGTACAGGGCGATGCTCCGGCGTATGATCTCGGAAGCGGAAATTATCATAGATAAAAAATAAAAAAAGACTAATTAGGGGGTAGGGTGGGAGCGAATCTGCTCCTCGGCATAGGCAAAAATTTGGTTATGGATATCTTGTATGGCCCGCAGACGGCCGTCGGAGACGCACTCGATGACATGGAATTGGCAGAAAAGACGGGAAATTTCCAGGTACGTGGCTTCGGCGCGGGCCAGGTGCCCCAGATCATCTTCGTGGATATCGCGGCTTTTGCCGTGCAAGTAGGCGCGGGCGTCTTTTTCGTCCACAAGTTTTTGGGAAATCTCAGGCGTAACGTGCAAGACGATGTTGACGTCCGGCTTGGGGATGCCAAATATATTATACTCCAGATCGTATACCCAGGTAAAATAGCGGTTACGCTCCTCGGGAGTAGAGATTTTTCCACCCTGGTGGCCGAGGCTCGCACCCACGTAGCGGTTCGAGACCACAATTTTACCTTCGTCGAGCCAGCGGCGAATCGTGGTACTGGCAGCATAGCGGTCGATAGCGTAAAAAATCGAGGCGCGGTAAGGGCCGACATCCTCAGCCGAACCGAAAGCGCCGTTCAGATAGTCCTCGACCATGGCCGCGCTGCGCTCGCCGTAGCGAGGGAAGCTAATGGTTTCAACGGCGTAGCCTGCTTGGCGCAGTCTTTCCACCAGGAGTTCGGTTTGGGTGGTTTTGCCGGAGCCGTCCGTGCCGTCGATAGTGATGAAAAATCCCTGGGGCATAAGCGGCTATATTCTGGCGTAGGTAACAAATTCGAAATTGCCGCGCGATTCTCGTTCGGTAGGCTCCCACTGCTGGGGGTTTATTTCGGGGAAAAAAGCATCACCGTCCACAATTTGGTGCACGTGAGTGATGTATAACCGGTCGGCCCGGTCGATAGTCTGCCGGTATATGTCCGCCCCGCCGATTATCATAATCTCTTCGTCCGGGTGCGCGGCGATGGCCTCGTCAATCGCGGCATACCGTTCGACGCCGCCCGGCGCCGGATAGTCTGCCTGCCGCGTAATCACCATGTTTGTCCGTTGCGGCAGCGGCCGGAATTTGTCCGGGATCGATTCCCAGGTTTTGCGTCCCATGAGCACTGGTTTTCCTAGGGTCAGATCCCGGAAGTGCTGCATGTCTTCGGGGATATGCCAGGGGAGGCGGCCCTTTTTGCCGATGCAGTTGTTGTCGGAGACGGCGGCGATGAGGGAGAGGGGCATAAACTCTTAAAGTATCCCGAATTATTCGGAAAGTAACACCATTACTGCCAGCCCGGCGTAGACGATAAAGAAGGCCAAGCCCCATTGGTTCCATTTCCTTTGTTTGGTCAAAAAATCATCTACGCTGACCCATTTGTTTTTTTGCCAGGCCCATTCATTTCCTTTTCGTCCCATCACGATCCACCAGATGTACCCCCAAAATGGGATTAATCCCAAAAGGGATATCCAGACGCTGTGGTATGCGCCCCAAATCCAGCCCAGCCCGGCCGCGCCCCAGCTCCATTTTTTGATTTCGGGCGGTATTTCCGACAAATGATTATTTCCCGAGCGTTTGTCATATTGTGCCCCCGGTTTCAGTTCCTTTTTGGTGAGGAAAATAATACCCAGGGGAATACCAATGAGTAGAGCGATTACGCCCACGAGGCCGATAAAGGCGAGGGTGACGTTGAACACCCCCCGCACCGTTTCGCTGACCCACAATTCAGTGGTGGCGTATGTCAAAATCGCAAACACGATCGGAGTAGCCACCAAAAGGCCAGCGGGAACCGTGAGCCAAAGAATGCCGGCCTTTCGGTTTTTTTCCGATCTCACGTAGATACTATCCGGCGTGTCGTTTTTTTTTGACAGGGGAGTTTCCACCATAGGTTTATTTTAATTTAGCAGTCGAATTAGAGTTTCCGCGTCCGGAACCACTTTGTCTATGAGTGTGTCCCGGCAGGGGTCGCCGGTTTTGGTCGAGAGGGCGAATATCGGCTTGCCGAGCGCGGCGGCGTAGCCCATCTCCAGGGTAACGCTCACGCCGGCGTAGCTATCTTTATTATACACGAAACAGACGTCAGCTTTGCGGATCCAGTCGAAATGCTCGAGAGTCAACCCTTTGAAGATCATCCTTGTAACGTGCTCCGAGTGGAAAAAAGAGTCTTCGGGAATCGGACTTTGCACGTTGGGCTCGTACACCAAAACGCCGGCTTCCTCGAGCGCCCGGCAGAATTCTTTGATTTCATCTTTGTATTTTTTTGAGCCGCAGACGACAACGGATTTCATACTAATTTATGGCCAAGAGCATTAGATCGCCGACATTGGTGCCGGTCGGACCGGTAAGAATATGGCCGGCTGTTTTTTTAAAGAAATGGTAAGAATCATTGCGAAGCAGGTACTTGGTCGGATCCAACCGGAGTTGATTGGCTGCGGATAAGCTCTGGCTGTCCGCCAGGGCGCCGGCCACCGGCCGCGGCGTCAAGCCGTCTACCCCGTCGGTTCCGAAGGAAGCAATGGTTAAGCCGCTTTTAAGATAGGGCATAGCCGCGAGTACGAGTTCCTGGTTTCGTCCCCCTTTGCCCGGGCCGCGGATGGTAACGGTTGTCTCCCCACCCGCTACTAGGAGCGCTGGACGGCGTACTGGGCGACCATAGGCTTGGATGTGGGAGCCGATAGCGGTAAGCGTTTTCGCCACTTCGCGCGCTTCACCGAATAGGGAGCTGGTGAGCTCGAGTGTTTGATATCCGAGTTCTTTTCCTTTTTGGACAGCGGCGCTAACCGCTGTCTGGTGGTTGGCGATGGTAAAATTGACCAGGCGGCCGGAGCAGAAAGCCGCGTGACCCTGGTCCGGAGTTTCCGGCCGTTCTCCCTGGTTGCCTTTTTGTAGTCGGTCGCGAACCGCCGCTGGCACCTGTCGCCAGATGCCGTGGCGTTCCAGTATGCGCCGGGCGTCGGCAAAGGTCGACGGGTCGGGCGCGGTTGGGCCAGAGGCCTGGATATCCAGGCTATCGCCAATGATGTCGGAGATATAGATGGCGGCGAGAGTGGCGGGATAGGCGAGGCTGGCAAATTGGCCGCCCTTGATCTGGGATAGGTGCTTGCGCACGATGTTTATTTCGTGAATGGTGGCGCTGGTTTTGAGTAAAAGCGAGGTGACGGCAATTTTATCGCGCAGGGATATGTCCGCGGCCGGCAAAGGCATGAGCGCCGAACCGCCGCCGGAAATGACGGCAAGGACAAGATCATCGGCTTGCGCGGCGGCGATAATTTTTTTGATGCGCTTCGCGCCCTGTACGCCGCGGTTGTCGGGTATCGGATGCCGGGCTACCTGGGCGGTAATTTTTTTGAGCCGGCCGGAGAGTGGCGGCGCGGGAATGTTGATGTGGCCGCAGGTAATTTTTTCTCCCAACACGTTTTCAGCCGCCCGGGCCATATCGTAGACTGCCTTGCCCGCGCCGACGACGTAAATGTGTTGGTAGTCAGCCAGATTGAAAGTAGCTTTGCCGGCGACTGTGAGCCGTTCGTTTTTGAGTTTGAGATTGTTTCGTACCAGCTCGTAGGGGTCAATTGCTTTGAGCACGGACTCAATAATCGCGCACAGATCACGGCGCGCTCGGCGTCCACTCGGCGTGCCGCGCGAACAGAGCTCGTGGGTATTATTGATCATACCGCAATCTCAAAGCTGATTTTGGGATAGCTCTCGTAGGCGAGAAGTTTCGTGTCCTCGGCTTTCCAGTCGAAAATGGAGGTGAAATTTTCGGTTTCGATCCGGGGCAACGGGTACTTGTTCGGATCGCGCGTTAGTTGCTCTTTGGCCCCTTCAAGATGATTTTTGTAGATATGCACGTCGGCCAGGAAGCCAACGAGTTTTCCTTCTTGGCAGCCGGTTTCTTTGGCCAAGAGGTGGAGGAGCGTGGCGTAGCTCGCGATATTAAACGGCAGGCCGAGCATGGTGTCGACCGAACGTTGGTTCCAGAGGAGATTGAGGCGGCCTTTGATGACCGTTACCTGGTAAGAGTAATGGCAGGGCGGCAGCGCCATCTCTGGGAGCATGGCGGCGTTCCAGGAATTCACGATCAGGCGGCGGTCGCCCGGGTCGGCCTTGAGGGTTTCGACCACCCGCTTGAGCTGGTCGACTCCTTGTCCGCTGTAGTCGGCATCGTACCCCCGGTAGGCGGCCCCGAAATGCCGCCACTGGAATCCGTAGACCGGGCCGAGATCGCGCTCGTTGAGCATGCGTTCCTTCGCCGTCGCGTCATGGCCGTACGGGGCTTTGACCGGCGTCGCCCATTCATCCCAAATGTGGTTGTTGCGTTCTTGGAGCCATTGTTTGTCAGTAATGCCTTTAATAAAAAATTCGAGTTCGGAGGCGACTACCCTAAAAGGTATTTTTTTGGTGGTAAGAAGCGGGAAGCCCGCGGCCATGTCGTGCTCGAACATCGCGCCGGCGATGGCGACGGTGCCGACGCCGGTGCGGTCGGCTTTTTCCTCGCCGGTTTCGAGCACCCGGCGGACGATGTCGAGGTAGGTTTGCATGTGATTGGGGGTTAGCCGCCGGTGCTGCCAAAGCCGCCGCGGCTCTCTGCGGACATCGTTTCGGTTTCAAGCCAGTCGGCACGATCAATTTTGACAAATATTCCTTGAGCCAGCCGTTCGCCGCGTTCGATCGTTACCTCATGGTCAGTGAAATTGTAGGCCAGAAGATGGATTTCATCCGCGTTGCCGCAATAGTCCTGGTCGATGATGCCGATGCCGTTTCTCATGGTCAAGCCTTTCTTTTTGGCCGAACTCGACCGGGCAGAAATCATGAGCATATAACCGGGTGGCGTGGCAATAATAAGATTGGTGGGGAGAAAAGCGGTTTCCCCGGCTTTGATCGTGGCTGGAATTCGAGAATAAATATCGAAAGCAGCCGCTCCCGGTGTTTGGTAATCAGGAAGGGGGAGGCTGGGGTCAAAGCGTTTGATCTTAACCTGCATACTACTTTTTTAGGCCGTAGCCCGGAGTTTCGCCACGATCTCGTCCATTTGGCGGTACAATTCTTCGAGCGGTCCATTGTTATCCACGATAAAATCCGCGCCGGCGGCGACTTCCTTTATCTTGGTTTCCGTTTCCTTTTGGCCCTCTTTTTGGAAATCTGCCCACGTTTTGGTCTGGTCGTCGGTTTTTTCGCTGCGTTTGAGCAGCCGTTCGTAGCGCGTGCGTTCGGCCGCGACCAGGCTTACCAGCCGGTAGCCCGGCAGGGCGCGCAGATAGGCGACGTCGGTCGGGCGGCGGACTCCCTCGGTGATAATGAAATCGGCCGCTGCCTCGGCCACGTCGCGCGCGATGACTTGGGACATGATGTCTTCGCCGAAAGTTTGCCTGAGAGCGGTAGACAGATCCTGGAAATTTTCACGCGCCGGCTCTATATGCAGGCGCTCTAAAATATCCCCGAGCATGTCGGAAAAGCGGAACGTAACCGCGCCGTATTTTTCTTTGAGATAGCTGGTTATCGTAGATTTGCCCGCTCCCATCTCGCCGATGATGCCGAGGATAATTTTGGCGCTCATACGGACGGTTGGGTAAAAGTTATCGGCGCCGCAGAGGGCAGAGAAGATTCGGCCCAGTCCGAGATGTATTGGCGGTACGCGACGCCGGCGGCGTCGAAGAGTCGGCGCGAAGCGACAAAGGCGTCTACGTCGTGGTACTTGTCGCTCTCGAAGACTATCTCCCGGATGCCGTTTTGGATGAGAGTTTTGGCGCACTCGTTGCAGGGGAAAAGGGTACAGTAAATCTTGCAGTCCTGGGTGGAGTTATTGGCGTTGTAAACGGCGTTTTCCTCGGCGTGGCAAACGTAGGCGTACTTGGTGTCGAGAAACGAACCCTCGCGGTTCCAGGTGAAGGACTCGGCCTCGACGCCGCGGGGAAAGCCGTTGTACCCCAGACCGACTACGACGTTGTTTCGGTCGGCCACCACGGCCCCGGCCTGGGTAGAGGGGTCTTTGGAGCGTTCGGCGATGACTCTGGCCATGCGCATAAAGCATTCGTCCCAGGAGATGTGGTTCGCTCTTGGCTGCATAGAGAAAGGGGTTAGTTTCCCTCATTCTAACAGAGACCCTGGGGTTTGCCAAGGTGGGCGGGAATGGGCAAAAGTTGGTTACAGGGGGGCTCATTGGGCGGGTGCGTAAAAGTGAGGGTGGATGCACAATTTGGGTACTGGTGTTATAATGATGTGGTATTTGACGCTTACGGCATTAATTTTTTTGTCCAAAATATGAATTGGGTTCTGCTTGCGCTAATCACGGCTATATTTTTTGGAACATACAATTTTTTTATAAAGGTATCGGCAGGCCACATTAATCAAATTGTTGGAGCCGTTATTTTGCAGATTGTCGCTGCGTCTGTGGGGGGGGTAGTATTGCTTTTTTTGAAGATGACACACAGTCCTCTGGCAATTACTTCTAGGGGGATTTGGTTCGCACTCCTGGCTGGAATTATGGTGGGGCTGGCAGAAATTACCTCGTTTTACTTTTTTGCTAAAGGCGTGCCGGCCTCAGTAGGCATTCCAGTGGTTATCGGCGGTTCAATTTTAGTGGGTGCTTTGCTTGGCGTGGCGTTCCTCCACGAAACATTAACTTTAATTCACTATTCCGCCATCCTGCTGATTATTATCGGAGTAGTTTTCTTGACTGCTAAGTAGCGGTATGGTGGCGATTGGGTTTCGGGTACAGAATTAAGGGGTTAAAAAACCGGCCGCGAAACAAAATCCAAGTTCTGAATTTGACTAATTCCATCTTTCGGCTATACTAGGGGTGTAGGTAACCTAGATTTATGAGTAATTTAGACCTAAAGGCCGCGGTCTGGAAAGAGGGAAAATACTTTGTTTCCCAGTGCCTGAACGTGGACGTTTCCAGTTACGGCAAAACAAAAAAAGAAGCCCTGGGCAATCTTCTCGAAGCTCTGCAGTTGTATTTTGAAGGCGTCCGCAAACCGAAGCTGTCCGAAGTTAAGCAGCCCGATGTGGTGTCACTTAAGCTCCGGCATGCCTAAGCCTGTATCGTTAAAGGTTATTTTGAAAGTCCTTGAGATAAAGGGCTTCTTTTTTGTTTCCCAAAAAGGCAGCCATGCGAAGTACAGAAATAGCAGCGATCCGGTCCGGACGGTTATCGTGCCAATCCACGGCAGAGAAATTCCCTACGGCACTTTTCGGTCTATTTTGCGTCAAGCTAATTTGACGGAAGAGGACTCCGAAATAACGAGCCAATCTTTCTAAGTTTCCGCCAGAACGAAAACGCTGCCGGCAGCCGCATCAATCCGGACTAGTTGGCCATCTCTGAGCACCGAGGTGGCCGTTTTGGTTCCTACGATGCAGGGCTTCCGGAGCTCCCGGCTGACAATGGCCGCGTGCGAGAGGATATTGCCGCGGTCGGTGATGATGGCGCCGGCGCGTTTCATAAGCGGCACGTACTCGACCATGGTCATGGGGCAGACCAGGATGTCGCCGTCGTTGAAGTCGGCCGTTATCGGGTCGGTAACAACGCGGACCCGCCCCTCGACCATGCCCGGGCAAGCGCAAATGCCGGTGAGGTCTCCGGCCGATTCGGGCAGAGCCGCCCGGGCGTCTTTGAGCAGGGTGTACAGGAGTCGGTTGTAATCTATAAACTGGATTTCTCCCGAGGGGAGGACCACGAACTCGAAGTAGCCTTTGATATGCCCGCTCGGGGTAAATTCTGCCGCTACGCTCTTTTGCAGTTTGGCCCGGAGGCCTGGGTCCGCGACTTTGACGGCGTCTAGGGCCGACTGGGCGACATTTTGGATATCAGGATCCGGTTCAGACAGCTGGCAGCGCGAGAAATCGTGCGCGAAACTCACGATGGCGTGGTCGTTTATGCCCTGGGTCAGCTGCCAGTGCCAGCCGGGCACGATTTCGCCGTAGGCGCCGTGATCGTTGATGAGAAAAATGGCGGCGTAGGGCGTAATTCCGTCTGGGTGCGGGATGACTTCGACCCGGTACTGGTCCGGATCGATCGCTTGTTCGGAAAACCAGATCAGGTTTTCCTTGAGCGTTTTGCCCCGGACGCGCAGCTTGGGTAGTTCGGGGTTGTAGGGTATGAGCCGGAGCGCGGTTGGGCGGTCGCCGTGGCTCTTTAGGACCTCGGCAAAGCGCGGCGTCCGGTCTGTAATGTCGCGGGCGGTAAGGCGTTCCGGACGGTCGTAATTGAGGCCGATTGTTTGGTAAAGCACCTCCAGCCGGTCCCGTTTGGCGTTGTCCTCGGCCCGGAAAGCCTCGGCGTCGCGGTGGCCGATTTTCTGCAGCCACTCGGTGAGCGAAGGCATGACAGCGTCTTTGATTTCGGAGATGGTGTCCATGTTTTTATTTTAGCAGATTTGGTTGCTTGTGGACAGGCCAGTTGACATTATAACAAATTTGTTATACGCTAAATAAGCGGAGGTTTTATTCTTTAAATTTATGCACCTAGAGTTTTGGAGGGCTCGAGGCGGATCTTCGGATATAGAGGAATTTATGGTCGGTTTGGATGATGCCCAAAAAGACAAGCTCGGATTGGGCTTTGCCGTCCTTGATAAGCATGGGTTGCATCTCGCCTTAATATCCCAGCTGGTAAAGCTCGTACATAAAGACCGTCCTAAAGTTTACGAATTGAGATCAGGTAATATTCGCGTCTTGTTCGGTATTCACAACGGAGTTTATTGGCTATTAGACGGTTTTAGAAAAAAAAGTCGGCAGACGCCGCCCAATCGTCTGAAGAAAGCTGTTGGCCGGATTCAGTCAATAATATAGCTCTTATGAAATTAGAAGAACTTAGAAATGGCTTGCTGAGCAATGTCTATAGCCGCGGCGAGAAAAAGAGGCCGCTAGGCTTGGAAATTTCGCAGATGGTGCTGGAAGCGAGGGTATCTCTCGGTTGGACACAGCAAAAATTGGCCGATCGTATGGGGACGAAACAGCCAAGCATAGCCAGGCTGGAAAAAGGCGTTGGTTTGCCCAGCCTTTCTTTCCTTGAAAAGATGGCCGAAGTCTTTGGTACGCGATTGGTTCCTCCCCGTTTTGAATTTTTAGACGGCGCTACTATGCAAACCGGGGCTGAACTCTCGACCAGGAATATCAGCCGCAACTCTGAGCCGGCTGGGGCTGTCGGCTGCCCTTTTGTGGTCGTGGATGTTAAAAATTTAACTTCAGGATACAGGTCGTCCCAGGCTATGTTTATTCAGCAGTAAAATACCTATGGGCCTTAACGTAGAGCATATTTGGACTGTCCTTTGTAAGACTACGGCGATTGACCAGCAAACGAATAATATTAGTCTTTTTAACGTGGTTGAAGAACTGAGGATAGAAGTTGAGACGCATGACAGACACGCCGCGCACCCGACATTGTCAAAGGATCTCGTGATACCGGCTGAAATGGCGCTCGTTTCCTTGTGGAAAAGAATAAATGCAAATGCGGCGGCAGCGTATGCCGGCGTTATTTGTCTGAAATCCCCCACGGGGGTTATCCTATCCGAGGACGCTTTTGAAGTTAGGTTTAATTCGTCTCAGAAAAGGCTGCGCACGATATTGAACTTTAGGGGGATCAAGGTGGCCGAACCGGGTGAGCATATATTCGAGGTTTGCCTTAAGCTAAATCGCCATGCCAGTCCTGAACCAGTGGTGAAGATACCTCTCGATGTTAAGATTGTCAGACGATAAAAAACCGTCCCGGTTTAGCGGGACGGTTTTTTTGTTTTGAACCTGGGTTATTTACTGCGGAATTTCCAGCTTCACGCTCGGCCCCATGGCGCTGGTGAGATAGAGGCCTTTGAGGTAGTTGCCCTTGGCGCTCGCCGGCTTGATGCGTTTGAGAGTGTCAACAAACGCCGTGATGTTTTCTTTCAACTGCTCATCCGTGAAGCTCACTTTGCCGACCGCGATATGGAGGTTCGCGCCGTCGTCATTTTTGAAAGCGGCTTTGCCTTTTTTAAGATCGGTAACCATTTTTTTTACGTCCGGTCCGACGGTTTCGGTTTTCGGATTCGGCATGAGGCCTTTGGGACCGAGCACCTTCGCGGCGACCGCGAGCTTCGGCATCATGTCCGGGGTGGCGACGGCGATATCGAACTCAATTTTGAGCGTGCCGTCTTTGATCTTTTTGATATCCTCTTCGCCGTAGACGAAGTCCGCGCCGGCTTCTTGGGCCGTTTTTTCGTTGTTGGCGCCCACGAAAGCGGCGACTTTTTTGGTTTTGCCGGTGCCGTGCGGCAAGGCCACGGTGGCGCGGATCTGCTGGTCGCTTTTGGTCGGGTCAACGCCGAGACGGACGTGCACCTCGACCGAGGCGTCGAATTTGACGTTGCTCGTCTGCTTGATAAGCGCGATACCCTCGCTCAGCGAGTAGGTCTTGGTCTTGTCGACCAGAGCCTTGAGGGCTGTCATCCGTTTGGATTTGGCCATAAACTATGTGTCTATTCCGGTAATCCCCGGAGTAGCGTGGTCGGTAACCCCCGAGTGGTCGGGGTGCCACGAAAATAACGTGCGGTATTTATACCGGAAACCGGCCGTTTTGTCAAGGGACGACACTATCGGTATTCAAGCGGAAAACCTTCCTTTCCGGCCACGGCGATCGGCGCCGCGGTGAAATGACCGGAGTATCTTTTTTTCAGCTCTGCCCCGGACTCGTTCTGCCGCGGTCCGCCCTGGCAAGCGGACAATAGGAGTCCGATATGCACGGCTGTTTCGCGGTCGAGCCAATAGCCGGTGTGGGCCACAGATTCGTCGTCGAGCGCCCCGCGCCGTGACTCTTCGTAGATCGCCATGCCCCGCTTGCCGCAGCGGTCGCACTCTATACTCTGGATCGCGACCTCGTCAAAGTTGCCCGCGGCTCCGATATCCACGCTCTGCAGAATCCGGAGCGACCGGGAAGTTTCGCAGTGGGGGCACCAAAAACCGTCGGCCATATATAGTTAGTGTTAAACTGTCTAATAACCTGGCGCCAAGTTACCGCCGGCTGACATTATTGGTCGGGTTGCCCGCGAGAAACGCCCGCATGTTTCCGATCGAGGTGTCGATGATGCGTTTGATGGCCTCCGTGGTGTTGAAGGCGTTGTGCGGAGTAACGATAGTTTTGGGATGGTCTATAAGCAGTGAATTCATCAGGCTGGTTTTGACCGTGCATTCGTCGCACTTGTCCCCGAAGATGAGCACCGGGTCGCGCATCACCTCTTCGTCTTCCAGGACATCCAGACCGGCGCCGGCTATCTGGCCGCTTTGCAGCCCGGAAAGGAGGGTGGCGCCGTCGATGAGGCCGCCGCGGGCCGTGTTTATTATGTAAGCTCCGGGTTTAATTTTTTTGAGATTTTTTTTGCCGATCAGGTGGTGCGTCGCGGGCAAAAGGGGTACGTGCAGGGTAATGATATCCGCGCTGCCCAAGAGTTTGGACAGGGGTACGTAGCTAAAGCCGCGCTCGGCCGCGAACTTTTTGTCTGGAAAGGGATCGTAGGCCACGATGTTCATCTCGAATCCCGCGAGCAGCCGGATGAGCTGTTTGCCGATATGTCCGGTACCGACCACGCCGATAGTTTTGCCTTTCAAATCAAAACCGCGCATGCCGTGATAGTCGTATTCTCCCTCCTTGACCCGTTTGACCGATTCGAACAGTTTTTTGGACAGCGCCAGGATGAGCGCCAGTGCGTGCTGGGCCACGGTGTAGTCGCCGTAGGTGGGAACGTTGCACACCGGAATACCGCGGCGAGAGGCCTCTTTGAGGTCTATATGGTCAAAACCGGTGGAGAGGGTAACGACAAGTTTAAGGCGCGGCAGCCGGGCGAAGATATCTTTGGTAACTTTGGAATCGGTAAAGACGCCGAGAATCTCGGTTTTGGGGTCGAGTTCGTCCACGGTCAGGACGTCCGGGACAATCCGGTGGGGCAGGCCTTTGATTTGATTTTTGATATACGACGTGAGGTCCGGGGTGAGACTCAAGAAGAAGAGCGCGAACGGTTTCTGGTTTTTTTTGGCGGCGCGGGGCATAGAGAAGGCGGCTACGATTAGAGCGCCGGCCGGCGCTGTTTGGGGGCGGCTCCGGCCAGGGGGGTAAATTCCAGTTTTCTAGTATAGCAAAAACTCGCCGGTTTCGGCGAGTTTTTCTCACGGTTAGTTTTCCACCGTTACTCCCATCTGGCGGGCCGTGCCAGCGATGATCTTCATGGCGGCGTCGATATCGTTGGCGTTCAGGTCCATCATTTTCTTTTCAGCAATTTCGCGCAGCTGCTGCCGGGTAATCTTGCCGACCTTGTCCTTGAGCGGGCTGGCAGAACCTTTCGGTATGCCGGCCGCCTTCTTGATGAGCTCCGAGGCCGGCGCGACTTTCATGATGAAGTCGAAACTGCGGTCGTCGTAGACGTTGATGACTATCGGCACGACTTCGCCCTTGCGGTCCTGGGTCTTGTCATTGAACTCCTTGCAGAACGCCTGGATGTTCACGCCGTGCTGGCCGAGAGCCGGGCCGACCGGAGGGGCCGGATTGGCGGCGCCGCCGGTAATTTGGAGTTTGATCTGGGTGGTAAGTTTTTTGGCCATAGGTGCTTAGTTCTCCTGTGAGAAGCGTCCCGGGAAGGAACCACAGGGTTTGTAGGTGTTTAGATTTTTTTTACTTGCAGGGCATCGAGCTCCACCGGCGTTTCGCGTCCGAACATGCTCACCAGCACCTTGATTTTGCCGCGGCTTTCGTCCACCGCGCTCACCTTGCCTTCGAAGTTTTTGAACGGTCCGTCCACGATCTTCACCGGATCGTTCATGCCGACGTCTATCCGGTGGCTCGGCTCTTCGACTGCCATGCGCTTCATGAGCGACTGCATTTCTTTTTCGTCTATGGGGGTGGGAACCGTGCCAGAGCCGACGAACCCGGTAACATTGGGAGTGTTTCGCACCACATACCAGGAGTCGTCGGTAACCACCATCTGCACCAGCACATAGCCGGGAAAGATTTTTTCCTCCGCCACCGTGCGCTTGCCATTTTTAATTTTGATTTTTTTCTCTTTGGGCACCATTATTTGCGCGATTTTGTCCTGCATGTCGAAAGAATCAACTCTCTGTTCCAGGTTGCGCTTGACGTTTTCCTCGTAGCCGCTGTAAGTATGGATGACATACCAGCGCAGACCGAGATTGGGATTTTGTTTGGACATAGGTTTGGTCGGTGGCGGAATCCGGAGACGAGACGGTACGGCTTTGGTCCCGGGGATTCCGGTCGAATTTAGATAATGAGTTCGAGTACCTGGTTGAGCAGATTGTCGACCACCGCAAAGAAAACGGCGATGCCGACGCTCAGAGCGATGACGATAACGGTGTAGTTTATCGTCTGCTTTTTGCTCGGCCAGATGACTTTTTTCATTTCAATTACGGCCTCTTTGAAATAGGTGGTGAGTTTGAGAGCTAGAGACATATTGGGGAAAATGGGACCGCTTCGCCAAGCCGTACCGGCGGCGAAAGCCAGGCCCTTGCCAGGGCTATGGCGGGGCTGCGGATATTTAAAAACGGCCTGCGGCCGAATTGCTGGAACTACTATATACTAAACCGGGCAGGCTGTCAAGTATTGACGGCAGTGGATAACTGTGCTATGATGCTGTGTTTTATCGGACTCACAGCGAGTTCCCCCCTTTCGCCTCAAACATAGACTGATTTTCACGGCACCAAAACTCGCTCTTACAGGCTCAGACATTGGTGCGGCTAAAATCAGTCTATGTTTCGGCTCAACTTAGGATAGAATTGCTAACAAGTCACCATCAGTTCATTGTATTTGTGAGATAATCAGAGGGCTGGTTGTGGTCTGGAGATAAGCGTCTTTAGACCATAGCCTGCCACGAGGGGTGGCGGTGCTGAGAGGAGGGCGAGATGCGAGCGACTTCTGTTTTGGGCCTGTGCTTTGTCCTTGCCGCTGCTCTGTGCTGCGACCAGGTCGAGATTTTCACCGTGGGGCCGGCCCCGGTCCAGAGCCCGACGCCGCGGTACGACCCGGCCTCGCCTCCGGCGACCAAGCCGGACCCGGCCCCGGTGCCGACGCTGCCGGCACCCTGGCCGGACTATGGGCGCAGGACGTACATGTTCGCCCACATCCATGTGGTGTCCTCCGGGGACACCATCTGGAATCTGGCCGAGGCGTACGGAGTGCCCTACGAGCTCATCGAGCGGTTCAATAGCGAGCTGCTTCAGGAGTACTGGCACGCCAACTGCCCGGGCCGCCGGCGGCCGCCCAAGCCGGCGGGTTATTGCTCCATCCCGGAGTCCACTATCCAGATCGGGATGACTATCCTCATTCCGGAGCCGGCGCTCTACATCGTGCCGGCCGCCCTGGACGGTCCGGACATCCGGATGTAGAGCCCCACCGTATCTGGGATCCATAGCACTGGATCCCCTCAAGCCGGTATACTTTAGCGAGAGTCTAGCGGCTTGAGGACTCAACTAATTAAAACGCCCCGGGTTCGGCCGGGGCGTTTTAATTAGTTGAGGTTTATATATCCAAGTTTTTCACGTTTTTCGCGTGCGTCTGGATAAACTTTTTGCGCGGCGCGACTTCGCTGCCCATAAGGACGTCGAAGATTTCATTGGCGCGCTCGGCGTCTTCGATCGTTACCTGCTTAATAATGCGGTTGCCCGGGTCCATGGTGGTTTCCCAGAGCTGTTCGGGGTTCATCTCACCCAGACCTTTGTAGCGCTGGATATTGAGGCCGGGAGCTTTGGATTTGGCAGTGGCCTCGGCCGCCTCCGGAGCGCCCTCGGCGTCTTCGTCAGATTCGGTGATTTGGATTTCTTCGCTCTTGATGCCGTGCCGGCTTAAGTACTCGTCGAGCGCTTCCGCGTTGTAGATCCAGCTGACCTCTTTGCCTTTTTTAATGCTGTAGAGAGGCGGCTGGGCGATATAGATGTGGCCCTGGTGGATGAGAGCGGGGAAGTAGCGGAAAAAAAGCGTGAGGAGCAGGGTACGGATATGGGAGCCGTCCACGTCGGCATCGGTCATGATGATAATGCGGTGATAGCGCAGCTTCGATATGTCGAACATTTCGCCGATATTGGTGCCCATGGCGATAATGAGCGATTTGAGTTCGTTGTTGGTCAGAATTTTGTCCAGGCGGGCCCGCTCCACGTTCAAAACTTTGCCGCGCAGCGGCAGGATGGCCTGAGTGGTGCGGTCGCGGCCTTGTTTGGCCGAGCCGCCGGCCGAGTCGCCCTCGACGATAAAAAGCTCGGAGGCCGAGGCGTCGCGCGTGGAACAGTCGGCCAGTTTGCCTGGCAGGGTAAAGCCTTCGAGCGCGCTTTTGCGCAAAACCGTGTCGCGCGCGATCTTGGCGGCGGCGCGGGCTTTGGCCGCGATAATACATTTGCCGACAATGCCTTCGGCGTCGCGCGGGTGCTCCTCGAGGAATATCGCCAGCTCCTCGGCCAGGACGTTTTCCACCGCCGGCTTGACTTCGGGGTTGCCGAGTTTGGCCTTGGTCTGGCCCTCGAACTGCGGATTGGGGATCTTGACCGAGATGATGGCGGTGAGGCCCTCGCGCACGTCGTCGCCGCTCAGATTCGCGTCTTTTTCCTTGAGCAGGCCCTTGTTGCGCGCGTAGGTATTGATAGTGCGCGTGAGCGCGCTCCTGAAGCCGGCGACGTGCATGCCGCCGTCCGGGTTGGCGATGTTGTTGGCAAAAGCAAAAAGCGATTCGCTGTAGTCGTCGGTGTATTGCAGCGCCACCTCGACCAGGATGTCGTCAACCCTTTTTTCGACATAAAAAACATTCTCGTGTTTCGCCTCGCGGTTTTTGTTGATGTGCTTGATGTAGCTCGCGATGCCCCCTTCAAAATAAAATTGGTGGGTGGAAGGAAAAGCCAGCGCCGAAGAATCGGCCGCTTTTTCCTCGGCCGGGCGCTCGTCCGTGATTGCCAAATGTATGCCTTTGGTCAGGTACGCTTGCTGGCGGACGTGGTCGAGGATAGTTACCCAGCTAAAGTCAATGGTTTCAAAAATTCCCGGGTCCGGGTGGAAGATGATCGTCGTTCCGGTGGTTTTGCTCGTCCCGGTCGCTTTCACTTTGGCTGTCGGCTGGCCGTATTTATAGGTTTGCTCCCACACCTTGCCGTCGCGCTGAACGATTGCTTTGAGCTCGGTCGACAGGGCGTTGACGACCGAAGAACCGACTCCGTGCAGGCCGCCCGAAACTTTGTACCCGCCGCCCTCCCCGAATTTGCCGCCGGCGTGCAGCGTGGTGAGCACCAGCTCCAGGGCGCTGACTTTTTTGAGCGGATGGATATCTACCGGGATGCCGCGGCCGTTGTCGGTAACAGAGATCCAGTGATCCGGCAGGAGCTTGATAGTAATATCGCTAGCGTACCCGGCCATGGCCTCGTCAATACAGTTGTCGACCACTTCCCAGATCATGTGGTGCAGACCAGACGGCCCGGTGGAACCGATGTACATGCCCGGGCGCTTGCGCACGGCTTCGAGCCCTTCGAGCACTTGGATGTTCTTGGCGCTATAACCCGAGTCGGCGGTTTTGGCGGCGGACTGGGACTTGGCTTTGGGCGGGGTAGAGCTTTTTTGAACGGCCGGCTTAACAGTCGCGATCCGGCCCCGGCTGGCGATTTTTTTGGGCATAAAGTGCTGGGGTTCTGGGCTATCGCCGGGCTACGTTAAGCCGGACAATAGACAGTCTTCAATCAGAAAATTACTGCCTTAGTTTAGCATATCCGACTGTTTCGGGCAAGGTCGGATTGCTATTTTCCGAGTCGGATAACCGGACAAAAAATCCCCGAGCTTGGCTCGGGGATTTTTTGAAGTCAGTGGACGGAATTAAGCTTCTGTTCACTGGATTGGACGGCGCGCAGGTGAGAGGGCGCGCCGGCGGGAAGGAACGAGGAAGGATCAGGCCTGGCTAGGGCGTGGCGCTCGGCTGGGCGTCGGCCGGCTTCTCGGGCGTGACCGCGTCGGGGTTAGCCGGCGTCTCGGGGGCCTGCTTGGACTTCGGGTCCTCGCAGCCGAGAGCGGCGATCTGGTCAGGGGAGTAGCCCGTGGTGTCCGGGCTGAGCGGGTCATTGCCGTCGTCGAGGTAGCCCTGGATGGCATTGCACAGCCTCTGGCCGTACTTCGTCTTCTTGTCCTCGGGCGCCGCCTTCCACTCCTGGTACTGCTCCTGCCACGCCTGTCGCGTGGCCTTGAACAGCTTGGCCGCGAGCTCTTCCGGTCTGCCCTGATCGAGGACCTCGACTCGCCGGTCGCTCAGGTAGCGGATCGCCTCCCGGACCACCCAGTCGCGTCCCTGGCAGGTGGACCCGGGGAGGCAGAGGAACTCGCTCCCCAGATCACCCTTGTACAGGGCCAGCTCGACGAGGGCCGTGGCCAGGGCGTCCTTCAGGTCGTCCCACTGGGACGCCACGGTGTTGACAGTGTACTTGTGGTGGGTAGTTGGGAAGGCCTCCGCGCGGTCCCCGCTGTCCTCCAGAAACCGGTCGAACACCTCGCCGCAGCTGTCCCTCGACTCGAGGTACTGCATGGTCCGGGCCTCCAGCCCATCGAGCCCGAGGAGACGGCTGTACTCCTTCGCCGTCCCGGTCAGGGTGGAACCCTTCATGCAGTCCGTGAGCGTGAGGTCGTCAGCGTTCGGGGTCGGCTTCTTGTCGGCCTTCCGATCCCGCTCGATGCCGTCCCGCGCTCCCGCGGTGTACTGCCGAAGCTGGTCGGCGGCCTTCGCGCTATCGAGGCCGGCGGGATCCTCTAGGCAGAGCTTGTAGCTCTGGTTGACCTCCGGCAGGTTGACGGGCAGGCAGTCGCCGGTCTTGGTCGCCAGCCGAGCGAGGATCGACTCGACCAGCTTGTCGAGGTTGGTCTTGGCCCCGGAGGGGCTCCGCATCTCTACGCGACGCCTCAACTCCAGGGTGATGTTCACCCCTCCGGTGAGCTCCGTGGGCAGCTCTGCGGTGGAGACCACCATGTGCGTGTCCTCCTGCTGGGGCCGTTGGGTTTTTTGCTCCTTGGGGCACCCCCCGAGGAGACCGGCGATGACCGCGAGGATCAAGGTCTTGTGCATGGCTGTTTTCCTTTGACAAAGTTTTCAACCCTCGATCGGCCAGCCAAGCCGATCCAGTTTTTTTAGGGTGTGCCTTTAACGCCGGGTACACCCCACAAAAACTGGATCGGCTGGGTCCTAGTATATGAAAAGGACGTAATTTACTCGGTAACCCGAGTAAATTAACTGCCCAGTTAACCATAAAATCTAAATTTTGTCAAGATACGCCCGAGCTGGTATACTAAGAGTACTTTTTCGCCTGTCAGGTATGTTCAAACCCCCGAAACCGGAAGATAAATTATCGAAGTACATCGATGCTTCGGGCGATTTTAGCAACCGGGATCTTAAGCTCGGCGAATGGTACGTCCGCCACAGAATCATGTTGCGCGAGCTCGTCGTCGGGGTGCTCGTCATCTTTTGCGTGGTAGTCGGCGGCTACGGTTTTTACCGCTGGGCCGAGTACCTGATAGTCGGCTACAGCCGGGACGAGAGACTGCGGGCAGAGCTGACAAAAAATGCCATTCCTTTTGCGCGGCTGCGCGAGCGTCTGGCTCCGGACACTCTCCAGATCGGGGGCGTGTCCGTATTCCAGAGTGCCTCGGGCAAGTACGATTTTTTTGCCGAAGCGCTTAACCCCAATGCCGATTGGTACGCTGACGTGGAATACCGGTTCGTTTACCCTGGCGGAGAAACCGAGGCCCGGACAACGCGCCTCTTGCCCGGCAGCCGGCAGCCACTGACCGCGATCGGCATCGCGGCTCCGAGTTTTCCCTCGGCCCTGCGGCTCGAATTTGTCTCCACTGCCTGGCAGCGGATAGACCGGCACCAGATAGCCGAGCCGGCAGACTACCTGCGCGACCGGCTTCAGTTTTCGGTCGAGAATTTTTCTTTTCAGAGCGCCGGCGGCCCATCCGAGGCGCCGGCGCATACCATCGCTTTTACGCTTTCCAACCGTTCCACCTACAGCTACTGGCAGGCGGTTTTTTACGTGCTGTACAAAGATAACGGTTCTCTCGTCGGTTTCAAGCGCCTGGTAGTGGACAATTTTCGGTCGCAAGAGAGCCGTCCGATAGAGATAAAATCTTTGGCCGACGGACTCAACGTTACCGACATCGACGTTCTTCCGGCCATTGATGTCTTTGCCCAGGGGGTGTATATTCCGCTCGGACGATGAGGCTGCCCTAGTCCGAATTGATACCTATGAGCCGCTTTTCCTTTGCCGCTCCCTGGACCCGTCATTTTGACTGGCTGCTCCTGGCAGCCGTACTGACACTGTCTTTGGTCGGTTTGACTTCTATTTACAGCGTTGATCTGTCCCGAGGCGAAGGCCTTAATTTTTTTTCGACGCAGACGCTCGCGCTTGTAATTGCCCTGGCTGGCTTGCTCGTCGCCGGCGCCCTGCATATTACCTGGTATGAGTCCGGGGCGCGTTTCTTGTATCTGGGCGCCATAATCCTTTTGGCGGGTGTTCTGATATTCGGAGAGACGATACGCGGTACGACCGGCTGGTTTCGTTTGGGGACATTTTCGTTTCAGCCGGCCGAATTGTCCAAAGCGGCCGTGGTTATTTTTCTCGCCTGGCGGATAGAGCGCCAGGGGCGCCAATTCGGCCGGCTGCAGTTTGTGGCGGGCGCTACATACTAGGCCTGGCCGCGGCCATACTTTTCGCCCTGGCCGCCGGCTGGTTATTTTTATTTCAGGATTACCAAAAAGAACGGCTTTTGACTTTTATTGATCCTGGTCGCGATCCGCTGGGGGCCGGCTACAATGTGCAGCAGTCGCTGATCGCGGTCGGCGCCGGTCAGTTTTTCGGCCGCGGCCTGGGTTTTGGGTCGCAGAGCCAGCTCCACTTTTTGCCCGAAGCGCAGACAGACTTTATTATTTCTGTTATCGGCGAGGAGCTTGGTTTCGTCGGTCTATTGATTATTTTGGGCTTGTACGTGGTAATCATTTACCGGCTCATCCGCATCGCTGCCGGGTGCCGGACAGATTTTGCCGCCTACACCGTTTTGGGCACGGCTCTGCTATTTTTTATCCAGCTTACCGTGAACGCCGGGGCCGCGCTTGGCCTTTTGCCGGTTACCGGGGTAACGCTGCCGTTTGTGAGTTACGGCGGCTCGTCGCTTATCATAAATTTTGGGCTGGTGGGCATAGCCGAGAGCGCCGCCCGTTCGTCGCCCGCTCTGGCGGAGTAGCGGCGCGTCCGGCCTGCTAAATTAGGCTTGACTTCACTCCTTTGGTCTGCTATAGTCATGGACGCTCTATGAACATTCACCAGCCGCCGGACCGCGCTTCCCAAACTGCCGAACCGGTCAAGTTAGTGAAACGCTGCCCGGTGTGCGCCAGGGAACACAGCCTGGAGCGGGTAAAAATCATCTACAGCGAACCCCAGGCCAGCGTTTTGCATATCACCTGTCCGCACTGCGCCCATGCCATGGTCGCCGTGGTCGGCGCGACCCGCCATGGGGTGGGGCTGTTCGGCGCCGTTACCGATCTGACCGGCGACGATGTGGAGCGTCTGCAAACCAGACTGCCAATGAGCGGCGACGAGCTCATTGACGCGGCGGCAGTAATCCGCCGCGGGTCATCCGCCGTTGTTTCGGCCCTTATGCGTAGCGGTCGCGCGGGTGCGGCCTAAATTTTTCGGAAAATATTTATTTGTCTCTAACTTATTTTTACTATGGCGTTTTCGATCGAGGCCAACAAACGTACACCCGGGGGAGCGGCGCAGGTACGAGCGGCTGACAGCGTCCCTGGCGTAGTATATGGCGGCGGCCGGAGCGAGAGCCTGTCCTTGTCCGTCGGCTATAACGTGCTCGACAAGCTTTACAATGAAGCCGGCGAGTCGAGCTTGATTGATCTGTCGCTTCCCGGCGAAGCGCCGGTGAAGGTGCTGATCCAGGACCTGCAATTTGATCCGGTCAGCGGACGGATTACGCACGTGGATTTCCGCCAAATTAATATGACAGAGGAGATGACGGCGGCTATTGAGCTGACTTTCATCGGCGAAGCGCCGGCGGTCAAAGGGCTGGGCGGCACGCTTATGAAAACCATCAATTACGTCAATGTCCGCTGTCTGCCCAAGGATTTGGTGGGCGAAATCGCGGTTGATCTCGGCCGTTTGGCCACTTTCGACGACGTTATCCACGTGAGCGATCTGAATGTTCCCACCGGGATCACTGTTACCGACAGCTTGGATTTGGTGTTGGCCAAAGTTTCTCCGCCGCTCTCAGAAGATGAAATCAAGGCGATGGATGAAGCCGGATCGGTAGATATTTCGACGATTGAAGTGGAGAAGAAAGGTAAGAAGGAAGAAGCCGGCGAGGCGGCAGAAGCGGGCGAAGCGCAAAAATAGATTGGTCTAGCAGAAATTTAAAACCGGCCTGGCTAAACAGGGCCGGTTTTAAATTTGGCGTTGGCGCCGGGCGGGGAGTCTTTGCGGCTCGGTTTCTTTGTGGTATGCTAGGATTCATCTCAAAAAAGTCCCGGACCACTTTGAGGAGGATATTTTGATCTAAAATTGTATATTTTTAGATGAGCCCTAAGCGAACTGCGGCCAAATTATTTCGTTTGTTCCCCAAGCTAAAACAACCGTTAGCGCTGGCTATCTTGGTGCTTTGCTTCGGAGCGGCAATTTTTTGGTTTAGCGCCGTACGGTCCTGGCGCCCGGTCCACGAAATCGAGCCGCCCAGCATCGCCGATGACACGGCGCGGGCGGAGGCCTGCCGTTACCGCCGCGCTCTCGACGGCCGCTGCGTGGCCGCTTTGGCCGAGACGGCCGAACCGGTTGTGGCGGTAATGATAGAGAATCACCCGGAGGCCCGGCCGTTGTCCGGTCTGGCCCAGGCGGCAGTGGTCTATGAGGCTCCGGTCGAAGCGAATATCACCCGTTTTTTGGCTATCTACCCCTTGAACCAGCCGGTGTCCAAAGCCGGTCCGGTGCGTAGTGCCCGGCCGTATTATCTCGACTGGGTGGAGGAGTACGGCCAACCGCTTTATATGCATGTCGGGGGATCGCCGGCAGCCTTGGACGGGGTGAGAGAGCGTGGTATCCTCTCCATAAATGAGTTTTACCGGGACTGGTACTTTTGGCGCGGTCGCGAGCGCCGCGCCCCGCACAATAACTACACTTCGCGCGATTTGTGGGAGCGGGCATACAATGATTACGGCCAGGGCGCCGCGGTACTCTCCAGCTCAACCTGGCAATTTACAGACGAGCCGGCCTGTGAGGCGGACTGCGTCCGGACAGTTACCGCTTCATTTTTGCCGCCGGTTTACGAGGCTATTTGGGAGTATTCCACTACTACCGGGCGCTACGCGCGGTACCAGGCGGGCGAACCGCACCGGGATGAAGACGGCACGGCCATTATGGCCGATACGGTTATCGTGGAGAGGGTAACCAAACGCGTGCTCGACAGTACCGGCCGGCTGGAGCTCGGAACTATGGGCGGCGGCGAAGCTTTGATTTTCCGTGACGGTCGTTTGCGCGCCGGGCGCTGGAGCAAAACCGAGCCGGGTAAGCGCACTGAGTGGCTCGACGAGAGCGGGCAGCCGATTCCTCTTAGGGCCGGGGTTATCTGGGTGGAAGTGGTCCCGTCGGACGGCCGGGTGAATTATGAATAGCAGCCGCGAGTAAAAAAATTATCTTGGCGGCGCCAGCTTAACCGAGGCGGTATGGGGCGTAGAATAGTTGTTTCCGGACTGCCGATGCTGGCAGTTTTTATTCTCAATGTCATACTCGATACGCAGTGGCGCGCGTATGATGTCTGGCCCGGCTTAAGCTGGGTCATGCACGGCATCGGCGGCTTTGTCGTTGCCTGGAGCACTGTCCGCTGGTATGACCGTTTGCCCACAAGCGCGCGGCCTCGCGTCGGCCCGCCGGCCGCGGCCGCTTTTTGTCTGGTCGGCGCCGCTGCCATGGTAGGCATACTCTGGGAAGTCTACGAGTACTTCCTTGACCGGGTGGCTGCGGCCGCGGTTCAGCCGAGCGTAGGCGATACAGTGGCCGATTTGGTCATGGACATGGCCGGCGCGGCCGTATATTGCCTGGCCGCCTGGCAGTCAATAAAGCGCCGTTCGTATTTAGGCCCGCGGTAAACGGATAATGATAACCCGGTCTCGCCGGCCAAGATCTTTTTTTATCTCCAGACTGGCGCCGGGCAGATGGCGGCTGGCGAGTTCTCGCGCCCAGGCTGTCTGGCCGGGATCAATTTCCAAAAAAACAGTAACCGGACAGCCGTTGTTTTTTGTTTGCCGGTACCACAGACCGAGGCCGGAAAGGAATTCATTATACAGTGAGAGTCCTCTCTCTCCTCCGACGAGCGCCCGCCGCGGTTCATAGGCGAGTGTCGGCTCGCTTGCGTGTTGCGCGGCCGTGAGGTAGGGAAGATTGGCGGTAATGATAAGCGCGGCTTTCGGCGCGCTATCAAGACGGCCCGGGAGCGGTTTCCACAAATGACCGCGGACAAAACGTATGGCTACCAGATGCCGCCGGGCATTGCGGCGGGCGACGCGCAGCGCCGGACGGGATACGTCTGTGGCCCAGGCGTCGAGGCGCTCGCGGTCCGGCAGGGAGGCCGTGAAGAGCAGGGAAATCGGGATACAGCCAGAGCCAGTGCCCACATCCACGAGACGTATGAGTCCTGAGGGGCCGCTATCCGCCAGGCGCTGTCGCAGTTCGGCGGCCGCGGCTTCGACCAGGATCTCTGTGTCCGGCCGCGGTATCAGCACCTGCCGGTTGACATAAAAAACCCGGCCGAAAAATTCTTGGCGGCCGGTGAGATAGGCGACAGGCACTCCTGCCCGGCGAAGCCGGACCAGGCGGCCGAAACGCCAATTTTTAAAATAACCGATTTGGGCCTCCGGGTGGCTAAGCACGTATTCGCGCGTCCGGTTTTGGACACAGGCCAAAAGGACCTCGGCATCAAGCGGGGCTATAAGGCGGACGGCAGCTTTCAAGACGGCGGCAAAAGTACGGGCAGCCATAGCTCTATCCGTTTAGAGACCGGCGTAATCCGCGCTGCGCAGGGCAGTGATGATCGGCTCCAGTCGGCCGTCGAGCACGGCTCCGATATTGTTCCAGCTTTCGTGGATGCGGTGGTCGGTAATACGGTCCTGGGGAAAGTTGTAGGTCCGGATTTTTTCGCTCCGGTCGCCGGTGCCGATTTGATGTTTGCGTTCGGCGTCGAGCTTAGCCTTCTGGGCCGCCTGCTCCTGCTCGTACAGGCGGGCCCGTAGCACCTCGAGCGCCTTGGCGCGGTTTTGCTGTTGGGAGCGTTCATCCTGGCACTGGACGATAAGGCCGGTCGGGACATGGACCACCCGGACGGCGGAATAGGTCGTGTTGACGCTCTGGCCGCCTTTGCCGCCGGCCATGAAAGTGTCGATGCGCAGGTCCTTGGGGTCGATAACAAGTTCGGTTTCCTCAATTTCCGGCAGGACCGCGACACTGACGGTGGAAGTGTGGATTCGCCCGGCTTTTTCCGTTTCCGGCACCCGCTGCACGCGGTGCACGCCCATCTCGTATTTGAGATCGCGGTAAACATCGCGTCCCTTGATGGAGAATATGACCTCTTTGTATCCGCCGAGTCCGATGCGGCTTTCGCTGATAAGACCCGCGCGCCACCCTCGCGTCTCGGCGTATTTCATGTACAGGCGCATCAGTTCGGCGGCAAACAGCGCCGCCTCGTCGCCGCCGGCGCCGGCGCGGATTTCAACGATAACATTTTTTTTATCCATGGGGTCTTTGGGCCGGATAAGCTCTTGGAGCTCCGCCTCGATCCGGTTTTTTCTCTCCGTGAGTTCCTGGATCTCGGCCTCTGCCAAGGCCGTCATTTCTTGGTCGGCTTCTTGCCCGGCCATTTGGCTCGCGGCCGCGGCTTCCGTCTCGACTCTGTGCAATTTTTCAATAAGTTCAATCGTCGGTTTCAGCTCGGCGTAATCCGCGGAAACGGCCTTTAATTTTTCCGGATTGGCAAGAGTGGCGCTGTCCTCCAAGGAGCGCTCCAGTTCCAGGTAGTGGGCTTTTAGGTCTAGGTATTTTTGATCCATAGTCTTGATTAGCGCGGACTTTTTTGCGTAAAATATCAGCCAAACTGGCTCCAAATTATTTTTCCGACGAGTTATTGAAAATAAAAAACAGGACAGCAATGTCCTGCTTTTTGCAGTGGCAGCTACTGGGCGTCTTTCTCGACCGCAGTCTGCTCGGCCATCTTGGCCGCTTTCTTTTTGGCCACTTTGGCGCGTTTGCCCTGGCGCGTACCGGACGTGGCGGCTACCCGGGCCATTTTTTCTTGGAATTTCTCGACGCGGCGGGCCGTGTCAACGAACTTTTCTTTGCCCGTGTAGAACGGATGGCAGGCACCGCAAATTTCTACGCGCAGCGTTTCGCGGGTGGAACCCGTAACGAACGAGTTGCCGCAGGCGCAGGTAACAGTGACGTTCGGGTGGTATTTCGGATGAATGTTAGCTTTCATAGCAAAAAATTATAGGCCCAGTTTACCATAGGGCCGGCAGGCTGTCAAGTATTGTCCGGGCGTCCGGATTGTTGACAGTTTATCGGTTTTTATGTATAGTAGGCCCACTTAAATTATCCCTCATTTTTGCTCCGGTCGGGCCGCCTGGCCCTTACCGGCAACATTTCCTCCCTCGGGCCACCCCGCGGGCCGGCAAAAAGAGGCAAAAAGGAAATCTATGACATACCCCAGCATCCTGGAGATGCTCCAGGCGGGCGTCCATTTCGGCCACCAAGTGTCGCGCTGGCACCCGAAAATGAAGCCGTTCATCTTTACCGAGCGCAACCGCGTCCACATCATCAACCTCGAGAAAACCGAGGAACAGCTGAAAGCGGTGCTTCCGGCCGTGAAGCAGATGGCGGCCGAAGGAAAAACGATTTTGTTTGTTACCACCAAGCCGCAGGCCCGGGATATCGTGAAAGCGGCAGCTATCGATTGCGGCATGCCGTATTTGGTCGATCGCTGGCTGGGCGGAATGCTCACCAACTTTGTCGAGATCCGGAAGCTTTTGAAGAAGTACATTTCTCTCAAAGAGAAGCAGGCCAAGGGCGAGTTTGAACAATATACCAAAAAAGAGCAGCTGGAAATCTCCAAGGAGCTGGAAAAGATGGACTCGTACCTGGCCGGCCTTGTCAGCCTGGAGCGAATGCCGGATGCCTTGTTTATTCCCTCCGTGCAGCGGGAAAAAACCGCGGTAGTCGAGGCCAATAAAATGGGCGTACCTATAATCGGGGTGTGCGATACTAACGCCAACCCGGGCAAGGTAGCCCATGTTATCCCCGGCAACGACGACGCGGTTAAATCCATCACCCTTTTGGTTGGACTCGTGGGGGCGGCCGTGAAAGAGGGTAAAGCTGAAGGCGCTCAACCTAAAGAGGCCACGACCGAGGAAACTAAGTAGCCCTCTCCAGGCGGCCGCCGCGCGGGAAGAGCCGGCATGGCTCTTGCGCTTAAATCAGAAACCTTTAAACAAATTTTATGTCTATTTCCGCTTCTGATATCGCCAGACTCCGGGCGCAGACCGGCGCCGGTATGCTGGACTGTAAAAATGCTCTGGAAGAAGCCGGCGGCGATTTTGAGGCCGCGGCGGAACTGCTGCGCAAAAAAGGCATTGCCAAGGCTGCCAAGCGCGCCGGCAAAATTGCCGCCGAAGGGCTGGTCTGGAGCTATATCCACGGCAACGGCAGGCTCGGCGTACTGGTGGAAGTGAACTGCGAGACCGATTTTGTGGCCCGCACCGATAATTTTCAGGATCTGGTGAAGGGCGTGGCCATGCATATCGCCGCTGTCTCGCCCCGCTACGTGTCGCGCGCTGAAGTCCCCGGAGCGGAACTGGAAAAGGAAAAAGACATCTATCGCGCCCAGCTCGCTGCCGAAGGCAAGCCGGCCGAGATGATTGAAAAGATCGTCGAGGGCAAGATGAACAAATTTTACTCGGAGATTTGCCTGCTTGAGCAGCCCTACATTCGCGACGAAGACAAGACTGTGGAGCAGCTCCTGGGCGAAAAAACCGCCGAAATCGGCGAGAAAATTTCGGTGCGCCGGTTTGTCCGCTTTGAGCTCGGCGAGGGGATAGAAAAGAAACGGGTAGATTTTGCCGCCGAAGTCGGCGAACAGCTTGGTTAGCCGTTAGCGGAAATTTTGGTGAGTAAAAAAAGTGTTCGCGCTAATTAGCGACTCTAAATTCGAAGACATAATCCCGCCCCTGCCAGGGCGGGGTTTATTAACATAGAAAGTCTTTTACGGCTGCCCTCGACATGGTATACTTGGCCTAGTTTTTCTCTTCGCAATCAGGGTGGATTGCATTTTTCTCTATGAGCCGTCCGCGCCGAACAATTTTTCATCGTTTGACCGCCTGGCTCGTGCTGTTGACCACCCTGTGGTATTTCACTTTGGGCTTGCTTCCTTTTGGCCTCACCGACCCCACAGTACCGATAGCCAAAGCCGCCGCTGTTACCTGGGTGGGGCTAGCCACGGGCAACTGGGAAGACGGGGCGAATTGGAACACCGGCGTGGTCCCGACGGCAAGTGACGATGTTACGATATCGAGCAGCACCGGCAATATTTCCGTTACTCTTTCCGCCGGCCAGACAGCTAATTTCGCTTCGCTGACTATTGGCGGGGATTCGACTTATTATGTTACCACGACGCTCGTCGGCAATATCGGAACCGCCGTGAGCAGCACGATCGCCGGCCGGGGAGTTTTGGTTCAGAAAAATGCCGTCGTCCAGACGCTAACAGGGGATTTGACTATCCAAAGCGGAGGGATTTTGACGCATGAGGCGAACACGACGGCGCAGTCGTACGAGGTAGATTGGAGCGTGGCTAATTTGAATGTTCAGGCCGGAGGTAAAATTGATGTTGACGGCCAGGGATATACCGGGACAAATGATACCGGCTCATCCGGCAATGGTCCGGGTGGCGGTTACAAATCTGTCAGCCTCGGCACCGGCGGCGCTCACGCGGGCAACGGCGGCGGACCATCAAACAGCGAAGACGGGCCAGCCGGGTACTGCGATATCACTAATCCAGTCTCCATGGGTTCGGGCGGCGGCGTTGGCGGCTCCGGATTCGGCGGTTCGGGCGGCGGCGTGATTATTCTCAACGTTTCCGGGACAATCACCGTTAACGGGACGATTACCGCCGACGGCGCAACTCCCATTTCCGGTACCAGCGTTGGTGGCGGCGCCGGCGGCGGCGTAAAGATCGTGGCTGGTGACATTGCCGGCACCCCGCAAAGTTTCACGATTACCGGAGGTGGCGGCCGAAGCACTTATGGCGGCGGCGGGGGCGGAGGTTGCGCCTTTCTGTCTTACACTACTGCCAATAGTATTTTCCCGACCAGCACTATTACGATGAATGGCGGCGCCGGCGTATCGGGACAGCGCGGCGGCGGCGGCGTAGTGTATGTAAAACAGACCGGCACCAATGGCGATATTTATTCGGTCAATACTGCGCCGGGAGCTCCTTCTGCCCAGGGGGCCACCTCCATCACGGCCGATTCCTTGACGGTGATGGTTTCCTCAACTTACCAGATTGCCTCGGGCAAAACTTTGGTGCTTAAAAATAGCAGCCCTTTTTCCGGCGGAGACGCATCGGGTACTCTGCGGGTAGATAGCGGCGGTACGTTCACTCCCACGTCAACCGCCGATTTTACCGTTGCCAGTACCACTCTGGAGATTCACCAGGGTTCTACTGTTACCTCGGCCTCTTCTCTTAACGTGGTTGTTGACTATGGGGGTGTCCTCAGCCAAGGACGGTATGTGACAACCAGCCCTGCTTTGGGATTGAATACTCTTTATATATTAAACGGCGGTGTTCTCACCCATGCAGCCAATACGACGACGCAGAGCCACGTGGTAAATTTGAGCGCGGCTTCTTCTACCGTGGCGGCCGGCGGATTTATTAACCTGGACGGCAGGGGATACGCCGGAGTCAGCGGCGGAAACGGCAACGGACCGGGCGGCGGCGCGGTAAAAGTATCCAGCACCGGCGGCGGCGGCGGCGCCCATGCCGGCGCCGGCGGAAACGGTTTTAACGGTTCGGCTGGCGGCGCGGCCTACTGCGTTACAAGTTCTCCGGGTACGATTGGGTCGAGCGGCGGCTATGGCGGAAACGGCGCCAGTCCTGCCGGCGGAGGCCTGGCCGTGTTAGCTATTACTAATACGCTTACCGTAAATGGTACTATCACGGCGGATGGTGGCGCCGCGCCCGGATCTCAGTCGACTGGTTCTGGCGGCGGCGGCGTAAAAATCACTGCCGGTGTTATCGCCGGTTCGCCGCAGAGTTTCACCGCTACCGGATCGGCCGGCAGGGGTTCGAGCGGCGGCGGAGGCGGTGGCTGTATTTATATTGGTTACTCAACCAGCAACAGTATCTCATCCGCGACCGTGTCCGGCGGTGCCGCCGGCGGCAGCGGCGGCTCCACCGCCGGAGGCTCCGGTGAGTTTAATGCCGCGCAGACCAACCGCGCGCCATCGGCTCCGGCCACTCTCTACGCCCATGCTACCGACGCCCAGTCCGGTACTGCCAACCCGAGCTGGGTTAGCAGTATTACGCCGGCATTTTCTGCTATTTATGCCGACGACGATGTGGGCGACATCGCGAATAAAGCTCGCATACAAATAGGCACTGACTCTAACTTCAGTTCCATTACGCACTGGGATTCCGGGTCATCCGGCACTTCTATCAGCAACTGCACTGCCGGACAGCGCTGTCAAAATATCGTCTACGGTTCTTTTGGGTCCGCGCCTACCCAGAACTTGGCTCTTAACGATGATGCCGACGAGGCCAGCCAGACGACTTACTACTGGCGCATTAAATTTTTTGACGATAGCAGCACCGAGGGCGCTTTCTCCGCCGAGTCGGCGTCGTTTACTTTGCTCGACGCGCCCAATGAACCGACCAATTTGGCCACCTCCTCCCTTAGTATCACAGGTGTTACCTTGTCCTGGACAGATAATTCGTCACTCGAAAACAACTACGTTTTGCAGGTTTCCGAGGACGGCGGGGGCACTTATTCGACCGCTTCGACCACCGTGGCCAACACCACGTCCGTGACTACCAGCACACTGTCGGCCGATACCCGCTATGTTTATCGCGTACACGGAGCCAACACGGCCGGCGACTCCGATGCCATCGCCACAGCGGCTTTTTACACTTTGGCCAATGCGCCGGGAACACCGACGCCGGGTACGGTTACTGCCGCCACAATCCCTATTACCATCTCCGTAAACGGCAACCCCACGAATACCCTGTACGCCGTCTTTGATACCATCTCTGACACTTACGTGGGAGCCGACGGCTCGGCTTCGGCCGGGCCGGTATTCCAAACTACGTCTACCTGGGGCAACAATTTTGCCCGCAGCGGGCTTACCCCCAACACCCAACATGCGTTCGCCGTGGTTGCGCGCAACGGAGACGGCGTAAGCACGGCTACCTCCACGGCCAGCGCCGCCGTCTACACACTGGCCGCCACTCCGTCGTCGGCGAGCGCCAGCGCCGACAGCGCCAGCCAGATCACGGTTTCCTGGAACGCCAACTCCAACGCGCCGGGTACTAGCTATTACGCGGAGGATGCCGGTTCGCCGACGCGCGCTTCGGGCTGGATTACCGCCACCTCATACACATTTAGCGGGTTGAGCGCCGGTACAGCCTATACGTTTCGGGTCAAGGCGCGTAATGACGAGGGCACGCAAACAGATTTTGGTTCATCGGTAACGGCGACTACTTTGCCGTCCGGCGGATCTCCTTCTCCCACTCCTCCGGCACCGCCGCCGCCGCCATCGCCGACCCCCTATATTTCGGCAGAAGAAATAATCGAGTTTGCCCCTACCGGGCTCATTAAAATTATTTCTGTTTCCGGCGAAACCGAAGTTGATGTCCTTGACGGAGCGGGCATAGCGGCGCCCCATGTCGTGAATGGTTATAGCCAGGTGAAAGGCGTGTCCAGTGATGACGGTATCCTCGACCTGTCATCTCCATTTAGCCTGGATTTTTCTTTTGCCCTCGACAAGACGCCCCTTGATTCAAGTCTGGCCGGGAAAAAGCGCCGGTTGTTTTCGAAGTACGACGCCTACAATGCCGGGTACAGCACGAATAACGATATCGCGGCCACGAAAGGATTTTGTTTCAGCGCCGGCACCGGGCAGGTCTGCGATTACCGCAATCCGTTCGTGAAGAGTACCTATGTTTATAATATTGTCTGGTCAGGCAGCACTCTCGATCTCATCGAGAATAATAAAAAATTGGATAGCGCCCCGCTGGCGGCTATCCCCAAGAGCCAGCACCCTTTGGCTATTGGCGGTGAATTAGTCCCGTACCAAAATGGCAAGTACGCCACTTCGTTTTATCCGTTCACTCTTTATACGCTGCGCCTGAAACAAGATCCCGGACTGCTTATCTACACCAACACGCCCGTAGTCAAGCTTAAAATAGATGCCACGTATGCGCAGCAGCTGGCCCTAAAGGAGAGCCATGGCTCTCCGTACACCGATTTTTCGGAAGTGTCGTTCAACCCGGTGGTTTCCGAGCTCACTTGGCAGCTGGCCGGAGAGGACGGTAAAAAATGCGTTAATGCCCGGTTTAAGGGAATTGAAGGCAAAAACCTTACGTATGATACCTATGCTTGCGTCATTCTGGATCGTGTCAAGCCTTCCGCCGACTTTTTGATCGACGCCGGGCCGGCCAATCCAACGGCCGCCGCCCCGCGCATTTACGGCGTAAGCGAACCCAAGGCCGTGATTGTCATCACCAAAAAGAGCAAACAAGCCGCGGCCGCTTTGGCCTCAGCGGCGGAAAAGGCGACTTTTCATCTCGCGGCTGAACCGGCAGCCTATACCACCATGGCCGATAACACCGGTGCTTGGAGTTACACCTTTTCCGCCCCGTTTAACCCCGGCGACCATATTATTACTGTTCAGGCCACTGATCCGGCCGGCAATACCTCGGACCCGGTGAGTCAAGAGCTGTCCGTAACTACGCCTCTCCCGTCCGAACCGGATCCGGAGGACACTAAACCCGATGAAATCGAAGATAAAAAAGAAGACACTAAACCGTCTGACCAAGACCAAGAAGACACTAAAACCGATGAGACTGAGAAGGGAGATGAGGTAAAAAAGGACGATACGGCGGTGGCCGATGCCGAAGAAGAAAAGACGACCAACCCTGACCAGGCGGACCAGCCGGTACTGAGTCTGCCAGGAGAAGCCGGGCCGGGTTTGGCACCAATCGCCCGGCGACCGGATCGGGCGGCTGGCAAGGAGGAGTTGGCACCGATGGCAGAGGTGCCAGAATCGGAACAAGCCGCGGCCGCGGCCGAAATGATCGCTCCTGCATTTGGCCCCTCCCTTTTGTCTCAGGTATGGAATAAGTGGCGCGCGCTGAAAGATAATCCCTTTCTCGAGAAAATCAACGAAACGGCCGCGGCCCCGGCCATCGCCCTCTTGGGTGCTGCCAATCTGGCTGTTGGCGTTCAAATTCCGCGTCTTTTAGCCCTGCTGCGGTATCTGTTCAGCCAGCCGGCGCTCCTTTTGCGCCGACGCAAGTACAAAGGCTGGGGCACGGTCTACAATGCCTACAGCAAGCTGCCCGTGGATCTGGCCACGATTCGTCTCATCAGCGATGAAACAAATAAAGTGGTTAGCTCCCAGGTAACGGATTTTTACGGCCGCTATTTTATCTCGGCGGAAAACGGCCGTTTTCGCCTGGAGGTCATTAAACCAGGATTCACGGGTTTCAGCGCGCTGTTGAGGGAACAGACCGAGGACGCCAAGTACCTCAATCTGTACCACGGAGAGGCTTTTTATCCGCCGGAGTCCGGGAGCGCCGTTACCTACAGTATCCCGCTCGATCCGGAGACGATCATCAAGCCCACGACCCAGATTCTCAAAGACCATTCCCGGTCGGTGTTGCAACAGGCGTTTACTTTGGTGGGATTGGGCGCCAGTTTGGTCTCGTTTGCCGTCTCACCCACTCCAGGCGTGGGGTTTCTCGTGGGGCTGCATGTCATTTTTTACTTTTTATTCCATCGTCTGGCGCACCGTCGGCTTCCCAGTTCCTGGGGCGTAGTCCGCGATCTGAAGGACAAATCAACGCTGTCGAGAGTGGTTATCCGCGTCTTTGACGCCGCTTACAATAAATTGGTCAATACCGCTGTTACCGACAGCCGCGGCCGTTATGCCGTGCTGGTCGGGCCAAGCCGGTATTACGTCATGTACGAAAAAGACGGCTACCACCGGAAGCAGTCGCCGACTTTGGACTTTAGCTCAGAAAAGACCGGCGGCCTGGGCGGTATCATCAACCGGTCGGAGATGATGGAAAGGGGGACAGGCTCTCCGGCGGCGTCGGAATCCGGCGGACCGAATCCAGGGCTTTGATGTTGAGACTATCCGGCGTAGTCTGTTATACTAGAACCCACTCCCAAAAATAATTCCGGCTCAATTTTGCGCCTGTACCGCTGGCAATTGTCCGGCTGGCGTGGCCATAGCACCGCTATATCTCCTCAACCCGAACAATTTTCGTTTGAAACACGACAAAATTGCCTCGGAATTATTTTTGGGAGTGGGTTCTAAATTATCCGCTTTTAATTTCCTTTTATGCTGCGTGTCGCTATCAACGGATTTGGCCGGATCGGCCGGCATGCCTTTAAAGTCGCCTGGAGCAAGAAGGGGATGCAGATCGTGGCCATCAACGATTTGACTGCCCCGGCGACACTGGCTTACCTGCTCAAGCATGATACGGCCTATCCGGACGTGCCGTACCCGGTGAGCTCTGACGACAAGAATCTTATCGTGGCCGGTCGGAAAATTCCGGTGTTTGCCGAAAAAGACCCCGGCCTGCTACCCTGGAAAAAACTCAGAGTTGACGTGGTCATCGAGTCCACCGGCAAGTTCACCAAGCAGGAGGGCGCCGAACTCCACCTTAAGGCCGGCGCCAAAAAGGTCGTTATCTCGGCCCCGAGCAAGGGCGGCGGGATTGTTACCTATGTCCGGGGCGTGAACGACCGGGCATACGCCGGCGAGGCGCTTCTCGACAATGCCTCGTGCACCACCAACTGCGCGGCGCCGGTTATGCTGGTGCTCGAGCGCGAATTCGGCATCGAAAAAGCCATGCTTACGACCGTGCACTCTTACACGGCCACGCAGGCGCTCCAGGACGGGCCGGCCAAGGATTTGCGCGAGTCGCGCGCGGCGGCCGAAAATATGGTGCCGACCACTACCGGCGCGGCCATTGCCACGGCCCGGGTCATTCCGTCCTTGGCGGGCAAATTCGACGGCCTGTCGGTGCGCGTGCCGACGATTACCGTGTCGCTTACCGACATTACGGCGCTCTTGAAGCGTTCGGTGACGAAAGAAGACGTAAACCAGGCGTTGCGGAAGGCTGCCCGGAGCTATCTCAAAAATATATTAACGACCACGGAAGAAGAGCTGGTCTCGTCCGATTTTATCGGCAACCCATATTCGGCAATAGCGGACTTGAAGTTGACTGCCGTAGTTGACGGCAACCTGGTGAAGGTCATCGCCTGGTACGATAACGAATGGGGGTATGCCAATCGGCTCGTGGAGATGGTGGCAGTGGCCGGGAAGCACAAAGGCCAGAAGAAGTAATTTTATGGATTATAGCGCCGTCCGGTCGATCAAACAGGCACGTCGTCTCGCAGGCAAACGCGTGCTTTTGCGCGTGGATTTTAACGTCCCGCTTGATGGCCGGAGAGTAGCCGATGACACGCGCCTCAGGGAGGCGTTGCCTACCCTCCAATATCTCGCAAAAAACAAAGCTAGAATCATCATTGTTACCCACCTGGGCCGGCCAGAAGGCCGGCGGGCGGCCGAGTACAAGCTGGATCCGGTGGCCAAGCGCTTGGCAGAGCTTTGGAAAAGGAAAGTCGCCAAGCTGCCGGATATTACCGGGCCGAAAGTCGAGCGGGGCATACGAGCGTTGCGGCCCGGACAGGCGCTTATGCTCGAAAATATCCGGTTTTCCCCCGACGAGAGCGGCAACCGCGGTACTCTCGGCCGCGAACTGGCCGCGCTCTCTGATATCTTTGTGCAGGACGGCTTTGCCGTGTCGCACCGCGGCGACGCTTCCGTGGTCGGCGTGGCCCGGTACTTGCCGTCATATTCCGGGCTGCTGCTCGATAGAGAAATCAAGGGCCTGGCGAAAGTAGTGGACAAACCGGTTTCTCCGTTTGTACTCGTGTTGGGCGGGGCCAAAATGGAGACCAAGGTGCCGGTAATGAAAAATCTTCTGCCCCGGGCCGATTTTGTCCTGGTCGGCGGCGGCATTGTTAACACTTACCTGCATGCCCTGGGATACGCGGTCGGCCAGTCTTTGATTGATCCGGGACAGGCAGCGGAAGCGGACAAATATGTCGGGCGCAGAAAAGTCATTAAACCTGTGGACGTCGTGGTAGGATCCCGTGACGGCGCTAACTACCGAGTGGTGAAGCTAGAGCGCCGGCCGCATGCCGTGTGTAAAAAAAATGAGGCTATTTTGGATATCGGTCCCGCCACTATCCGCCTATTCGCCGGGTACATCAAACAGGCGCGGACGCTGGTTTGGAACGGCGCCATGGGCTATTTTGAACAGAAGCCCTACGATGTCGGGACATTGTCTATCGCTCGGCTCGTAGCCGCCCGGTCGAAAGGCCCGGCTTTCGGAGTTATTGGCGGCGGCGAGACCGTTTTAGCTATGGACCGCGTCGGCATGGGGGAAAATATTGATTTGATCTCCACCGGTGGCGGGGCTATGCTGGAATTTCTTTCCGGCCGCGAACTCCCGGGTATTGCCGCGCTCGTGCGGAAACGTTCTTAGTGTGCTATACTGCTTCTGTGAATGAACTCACAGCGAGTTTCCCCACTTTTGCCTCAAACATAGACTGATTTTCGCGGCCCCAAAACTCGCTCTTACAGGCTCAGACATTGGCGCCGCGAAAATCAGTCTATGTTTCGGCTCAACTTAGGAGAGAATTGCTGATAACTCACTATCAGTTTAGTCGGTATTAGACACTAGCCGATTAGCGCTCGGTCCTGTTTTGCGGGATCGGACGTTAATCAGTTAATGTTCTTCTATGCCTGTCAAAAAGAACGGCGCGGCCGAAATGCCCGAATCGGCCGAGGCTAAGTCGATGCCCCCGGTCCGCCGCGGCGTCGCGGGTAACGGGTGTTGCGCCGGAGCGAGCGACGGCACGCGCAAATTAATGCTGACTTTATTAGGCATACTGCTCGTATACCTAATAGTTTTTTTCGGTACGCTTATACGCAACAATTTAAAACGCTACGATACCATCGGTCGCGTGGATAAATCCGAGCGGACTATAGTCGTCGAGGGGGAGGGCAAGGTGGCGGTTAAGCCGGACATCGCGGTTACTACCATGGGCATGATCGCCGAAGCCAAGACCGTGGCCGAGGCCCAGGAAAAAAATACGGCGGTCATGAACAAACTCCTGGAACGGTTGAAGCAGCTTGGCGTGGAAGAGAAGGACATCCAGACCACCAATTACAATATTTTTCCGCAGTACGATTATACGGATGACGGGCAGGTATTGCGCGGCTACCAGGTGAGCCAGAGCGTGGCGGTTAAAATTCGCGACACATCCAAGGCGAACCAGGTGATCGCCCTCGCCGGGGAAGTCGGGGTCAACGATGTGAGCGGCCTGGAGTTTACCGTGGATGATCGCGAACAGTACCGGAGCGAGGCGCGCCGGCTGGCGCTCGAGCAGGTGGCGGCCAAGGCCCGCGCTCTGTCCGAGGCGCTGGGCATCCAGATTCGCGGCATTGTCTCTTACAATGAATATGACGAAGTTGGCAAAGGCATGATGTACGACACTTTTGTCGAGAGCGTGCCAGCCGAGAAAGTTATGCCTGGCATCGAACCGGGCAGCACCGAGGTGGTGATGGACGTGAGCGTGGTATTTGAAATCCGTTAATACGGTCGCACCAGTTCGGGTGTATTTATGGAGCACCTTACGGTGCTCCATTATTATTTATTGATATGGCCAAAGCAGTGATTAAACATGTCGAAGGGCGGGAAATACTGGATTCGCGCGGTAATCCGACCGTGGAGGCAACGGTGATCCTGTCGAACGGCGCTACTGGCACGGCCGCCGTGCCGAGCGGCGCTTCCACCGGCACGCACGAAGCGCTGGAGCTGCGCGACGGCGCCAAACGCTACGGCGGCAAGGGCGTGCTCAAAGCGGTCAAAAACGTCAATACGGCTATTGCTCGGATTTTAACCGGTATGGATCCGCTGCGGCAGCGCGAGATTGACGGCGCGCTGCTGTGTCTCGACGGCACCGAGGGCAAAAGCAGTCTCGGGGCCAACGCGATTCTGGCTGTGTCCTTGGCCACCGCCCGCGCCGCGGCCATGAACCGTGGACTGCCGCTTTACCGGTATCTGCGCGAAACATTCAAACTGCCGGAAAAGAAGTGGCGGCTGCCGGTACCTACGATGAATATACTCAACGGCGGGCGGCACGCGGCAAACGGATTGTCGATTCAGGAGTTTATGATCGTGCCGATCCACCGCACGTTAGCCGAGCGGGTGAGAATCGGGGCCGAGGTTTTTCACGCGCTCTCCGGTCTGTTGCATAAAAAAGGCTTTTCGACCGGGGTCGGCGACGAAGGCGGATTCGCCCCCGAACTCCAAAACAACGAACAGGCGCTCAAATTTATCATGCAGGCGATAAAGGAAGCCGGCTACGCGCCCGGCCGCCAAGTGGCTATCGCCCTCGACATCGCCGCGAGCGAATTCTATCGCCATGGCAAGTATTTTTTTGACAACCCTAAAGAAGGCTGGGGCGCGGATCAGATGATCGAGCTGCTCCAAAGCTGGATTCGTCGCTATCCGATCGTATCGATCGAGGACGGTCTCGCCGAGGACGATTGGGACAACTGGGCGAAGCTCACCAAGCGGCTGGGAAAAAACGTTACGCTCGTCGGCGACGATCTGTTTGTTACGAACGTGAAACGGATCGAACAGGGGGTCAAGGGCGGGGTCGCCAATGCGGTCCTCATCAAACTCAATCAGATCGGCAGCCTGTCGGAGACGATCGACGCCATCTATTTGGCGCGGCGGCACCGCTATCAGGTCGCGGTGTCGCACCGTTCGGGCGAGACGGCCGACACCTTTATCGCCGACCTGGCGGTGGCAGTCAACGCGGAGTTTATCAAGACCGGCTCGCTGTCGCGCTCGGAGCGGGTGGAGAAGTATAACCGGCTGATGAAAATCGAGACGGAAGCAGCCGGATTATAAGCCAAACCGGCGCCAGGGTTGGGGCCGCGCGGCTGGTTTTTGCGTTTGGGTCATTTTCGACTGTCGCCGCCTGGCGGTCCCCGGTTGTTTTTTTTCGTCCTTTGCTCTATAATAGCGGGTACTATGAACTCACAGCGAGCCCCCCTTCGCCGAAACATAGACTGATTTTCGCGGCCCCAAAACTCGCTCTTACAGGCTCAGACATTGGTGCCGCGAAAATCAGTCTATGTTTCGGCTCGACTTAGGATAGAATTGCTGATAACTCACTGCCAGTTCTATGGCTGCACACCCGCAGGGACAAGTACAGCGCATCCGTCCGACTCTTCTTATCATTCTCGATGGCTTCGGTTTAGCCCCGGCCGAGAATCCGGGCAACGCCATCACTCCCCAAACCGCGCCCCATATTTTTGGCTGCCTGGAGCGCTATCCGTCTACCATCCTCAAAGCCCACGGTCGCGATGTCGGGCTGTTTGCGTCGCAGGAGGGCAATTCCGAGGCCGGACACTTCAATATCGGCGCCGGCCGGGTGGTGGAACAGGATTTGGTCCGGATTTCCCGGGCCATCAAAGATGGAACTTTTTTCAAGAATGAGGCTTTCGCGCAAGCGGTTTATCACGTCGAAAAATATCAGGCGGCGGTCCATGTGATGGGGCTGTTGAGCGGCGGGCAAAGCGCGCACGCTCACCCGAAGCACCTATACGCCCTTCTGGAATATTTGCGTCGTCAGAAAGTAAAAAAAATCTATTTGCATCTGTTTACCGACGGGCGCGATTCGCCGCCGCATGCGGCCATCCGGCATCTGCGCGAGCTGCGCAAAGAGATGAAAAACGGCGAGCGTATCGCCACCATTATGGGACGATTCTACGCCATGGACCGCAATAAGTCCTGGGAGCGCACCGGGCGGGCGTATGCCGCCATGGTACACGGTAAGGGAGAATGCGGGTCTGCGAGCGCCGAAGAGGCGCTGTCGCAGGCGTACAACCGGGGCGAAACTGACGAATACGTGTTGCCGACGATCGTGTGCGAGAACGGTCAAGGGAGCGCCACAATCCAGGATAATGACGCGATATTTTTTTTCAATGCCCGCAGCGACCGCGCGCGCCAGATTACCAAGGCCTTCGTCCAGCCTGATTTTGCGAAAAAAAATCCCGGCGCTTTCCGCCGGGAGCGTTGCCCCAAAAACATCCGTTTTGTGGCCATGACCGACTTTGGACCGGATTTGCCCGGAATTTTCACCGCTTTTCCGAGTCCCGACGTACCGCTGAGTTTGGCCCGGGCAATCGGCGAGAATTACCGACAGCTGTATATATCGGAAACGGAAAAATACGCTCACGTAACTTATTTTATCAACGGCGGGGACGCCGAGCCGATAAACGGCGAAGCGCGGGAACTCGTGCGTTCGTCCGGCCATTACTCTTACGCGGCGGCGCCGGAAATGAGCGCGGTGGAATTGACCGCCAGAATCGTCCGGTATCTGCAAGACGGCGTTTACGATTTTATCACGGTGAATTTTCCCAATGCCGACATGGTCGGGCACACAGGCGACTGGCAGGCAGCCAAACGCGCTGTCCGGGCGGTCGACCGGGCGGTCCGGCGGCTCACGGACGCGGTGCTCAAATTGAAGGGCCAGGCCGTAATTACCGCCGATCATGGCAATGCCGAAGAAATGATCAACTCCCAAACCGCAGAGATAATGACCGAGCACACCCGGAATCCCGTGCCGTTTATCGTGGTCCGCCGGAATTTCGCGGCCAAGCTTCGCCCTGGCCGGCTCGCCGACGTGGCGCCGACGCTGCTTAAGCTCATGGGGGTGGATAAGCCAAAAGAGATGACCGGAAAAGCGTTATTTTAGGCGGGGTTTTAACAGTCCCAAGCCGTCGAGCGCGCCTGGGCAACTCGTAACTCTGACAGCAAAATTTCTCAACTGCTATGTCCCGACCAAAACCATTAGTCCTGGCTATTCTTGACGGCTGGGGAGTCGCCCCGGAGCACGAGGGCAACGCCATCACCCGGGCCAAGTTGCCGAATTTTGCCCGGTTTATCAAAGATTACCCGGCCATGACTCTTTACGCTTCGGGCACCGAGGTCGGCTTGTCGTTCGGCGAGATGGGTAATTCCGAAGTCGGCCACTTGAATATCGGCGCCGGACGCGTCTACTACCAGACTTTTCCGCGTATCAATAAATGCCTGGGGGACGGATCTTTTTTTACCAATAAGGCCTTTTTGTCCGCGGCTGAACACGCGCGGAAGAACAAGTCCGCTTTGCACCTTATCGGTCTGGTCAGCCCTGGCAATGTCCATGCCAGCGATACGCATCTTTTCGGACTGCTGGAATTTTGCAAACAGCAGAAGTTGAAACAGGTGGCGGTGCACGCTATTTTGGACGGCCGCGACACGATTTACAACAGCGGCGCGGATTTCATCAAGAAATTGCAGGCGAAAATAAAAGACATCGGCGTGGGCAAAATCGCTTCGCTCTGCGGGAGGTTCTACGCCATGGACCGCGACAACCGGTGGGACCGGATTGAAAAAGCCTACCGCGCCATGGCGGACGGAGTGGCGGCCGAGTATTTTAAAGATCCGGTCAAAGCCATTGAGTCCTCGTACGCCAAAGAAATTTATGATGAAGAATTCGTCCCGGTGGTGATAGGCAAAGAAGGCGAGCCGGCGGCCAAGGTGGAGGCCGGAGACGCCGTCATTTTTTTCAACTTCCGTCCGGATCGCGCGCGCCAGCTCACGCAGGCTTTCGTCCTGCCGAGTTTCGCCAAATTCGACCGGCCGTATATCAAGGAGCTGCGCTTTGTTACCATGACCGAGTACGAAAAAGAAACGCCGGTGGTCGTCGCCTTTTCGCCGAACGTGGTCGTCAACTGTCTGTCCGAGGCCGTAAGCCAGGCCGGACTCAGACAGTTTCATATCGCGGAGACCGAAAAATACGCGCATATCACGTTTTTTTTAAACGGCACGATTGAGGATCCGTTTCCGAACGAAGAACGCGCCATTATACCTTCGCCAAAAGTTTCTTCTTACGACCAGGCGCCGGAGATGTCGGCCGCGGAGATAACCAGAGAAGTGGTAAAGGCGGTGGATGAAGAGAAATACGATGTCATAATGCTGAACCTGGCTAATGCCGACATGGTCGGACACACCGGTAACCTTAGGGCGACTGTCAAAGGCGCGGAGGCCGTAGACAAGAGTCTCGGGCAAATTGCCGAGCACGTGCTGGCCAAAGGCGGAGTCCTGCTTATTACCGCCGATCACGGCAATGGCGAGGAGGTAATTAATCTTCAAACAGGAGAAAAGGACAAAGAGCACAGCACAAACCCGGTGCCGTTTTTGGTGATCGCCGAGGCGTACCGCGGACAAACGGGCCCGTCCGGCGACCCGCCTAACGGAGACCTGAGTTTGCTGCACCCGGTCGGCATGCTGGCCGACGTGGCGCCGACGGCGCTCAGCCTGCTTGGCATTCCCCAGCCGCCAGAGATGACCGGGCGGGCTTTGATGTAACTAGAACCTACTCCCGAAAATAATTCCGAGACAATTTTGTGCCTGTTTCGAGCGAAAATTGTCGGGTTGAGCAGGCTAGTGGTACTATGGCGACGAGAGCCGGACAATTTGCAGCCGAAGCAGGCCAAAATTGAGCCGGAAGTTATTTTTGGGAGTAGGTTCAAGACGTTCATAAATCCCCGCTCGAGCGGGGATTTACGTTTGGAGGGTTTGTTTTTTGAGGTGGGAGACGACGTCTTGTTCCACCTCGCGCAGGGTTTTTTGTCCGTTGATCGTAAATGTGCACTGTTCGGAGTCGCCTTGAGGGGCGAACGGCAGCATAAGTTCTTTGGCCTGGCGGCCGTTACTGACTTGGAAAATACCGTGGATCGTGTGCGCGTCCGAGGGTTGCGGGTGTTCGTGCAAAAGCAGTATAAATTTGGCGGCCGGCGAGTTGGCAATGAGTTCGTCTATAATCTCGGCTAGGTCGTTTTCGTTCGCTCCAGCCCGGATGAAATCTTCGCGGGTGATAGAAGACCACACCAGCCCGATGCCGGGATCGTGCTCCAGGTGGGTAAGCGCCGCGCCCCAGAGTTTGAAAGTGGCGATAGACTTGGTCTGGAAAAGATTTTTGACGATCGTGCCGCGATCGGCGCCGAGGTTCACCAGTTCGCTCGCCACCGCGAGCGTGCGCGGCCGGACATTGTTCTTCTTGAAGCTCCCGGTGCCGGCGATCATGCCCGTCAAAAGCGCGGTCGCCATTTCGGTATTAATTATCTCCGGCTTAATTTCGTTCATAAGCCGATAGAGCAGCTCGGCGGTAGTGCTGGCAGTGAGGTCCACCAGATTCAGCTGTCCGAAATGTTCGTTGCCGGCCTGGTGGTCGATATTGACGGTCGTGGTCTGGTAGAAGAAATCGGTGTTGTTGGCATAGAGCTTGCCCAGCGAATTCAGGTCCGGCGTGTCCAAGACGAAGACCAGGTCGTACTGGAAATCGGACTGGGCGGTGCGGATGTCGTCTTTGGTGATGAAGCCGGTTTTGGGCGTAATAAAAATGCGCAGGTGCGCGTCTTTGACGTCGTAGGAAAGCTCCTGGATGCCGGTTTTATCGATATCCACGGTCAAAATAAATTTTTGCAGGTGCCCCGGGGAGGCTTTGACGAGGCCGGCCGCGGGCAGAAAGCGGTAGGCTCCAGGCAAGACAAAGTCGGAGCAGACGATTTCGGCGCGTTTCCCCTGGGCATGCAAAAAAGACCGCCAGGCGATGGCGCTGCCGATGGCGTCGCCCCGGCCGTCGGTTCTGAAAGTGATGAGAATATGCTTTTTCTCTTCGATCAGCTTTTTGATTTGTTCGATTTCGGAAAGTGCCATAGAGGATTTGACAGCTTATCACCCGGTTAAATTTCTGTCAACTGTGGGAAATCCTGGACTTTGGCAGGCAGGCAGACCCAGTGGGCGCAGGGGGTAAAAGTTGCTTTTTTTAGCAAAAATTATTAGAATGGAGGTAAAGTTTATAATTCGTCCTCGCCGTTCAAAGCCAAGGAGCTTGCCCCTGCCCGGAGCAAAATTTATGAAGGAACTGCCCAAAACCTACGAACCGGATAAATACGAAGACGCCATTTACCGCCGCTCAGAAGAGAGCGGGTTCTTCAATCCGGATGTTTGCGTAGAGAAAGGCGTGACCGCTCCGGATGCACCGCCCTTTTCTATGGCGCTCCCGCCGCCGAACGTTACCGGCACGCTTCACATGGGGCACGCGACCATGCTCGCGATCCAAGACATTATGGCGCGCTACCACCGGATGAAAGGGGAGCGCACCCTGTGGCTACCCGGGACGGACCACGCGGCAGTAGCGACCGAGTCAAAGGTGGAAGCGCTGTTAATCAGCGAGGAGGGGTACGCCAAACCGAAACAAGAACTCGGCCGCGAGGCGTTTTTGGAGCGTGTGCGCCAGTTCGCGCAAGCTTCGCATGATACCATCGTCACCCAGAGCAAGAAAATGGGTTCGTCGCTTGACTGGTCGCGGGAGGCCTACACCCTCGACGAAGAGCGCAACCTGGCTGTCCGGACCGTTTTCAAGCTGATGTACGATGAGGGCCTTATTTACCGCGGCTACCGCGTCGTCAACTGGTCGGTGAAAGGCCAGTCCACCTGCAGCGATGACGAGCTGGTGTACGTCGAGCGCCCCGGGAAACTGTATTATTTCAAGTACGGCCCGGATTTTCCGATCACGATTGCGACGACTCGTCCCGAGACTAAGCTGGGCGACACGGCCGTGGCGGTCCATCCGGAGGATGAGCGCTACCAAAAATTTATCGGTCAAATTTTCACTGTAGACGTCGGCGCGGCCAAACCGCTTGCGATTAAAATCATCGCCGACCCGGGTATTGACCCCGAGTTCGGCACAGGCGCCCTGGGTGTTACTCCGGCGCACAGCCCGACTGACTTTGAGATGTATCTGCGGGAAAAAGCCCGGGGCAACGACATTGGCCTGATCCCAGTAATCGGCGAGGACGGCCGTATGACCCAAGCGGCCGGCGCCGCTTATCAGGGACTCACGGTCGAAGAAGCGCGGGCCAAGTTTGTGGAGTGGCTGCGCCTTCGGGGGCTGCTCGAAAAAGAAGCAGACACGGTGCAGAACGTCGGCACTTCGGATCGCTTCAAGGATGTGGTCGAGCCTTTGCCCAAGACGCAATGGTTCGTGGACGTCAACAAAGCCTTCCCGATGAAGGGCGATAAAATCGCCGGCATCAAAGCCGGAGAGAACACAACGCTCAAAGAAGCGATGCACGCGGTCGTTAAAAACGGCCAGGTTAAGATAGTGCCCGAGCGGTTCGAGGCGACTTATTTTCATTGGATAGATAATTTACGCGACTGGTGTATTTCGCGCCAGATTTGGTTTGGACACCAGATTCCGGTTTGGTATTGCGCCAGCGGACCCAAACCCGAGTGCCGCCGGCCGATTGTCGAGGTTGAAGCGCCGGCCGAGTGTCCGCACTGCGGCGCGCGCCAGCTGGAACAGGATCCGGATACCCTGGATACCTGGTTCAGTTCAGGCTTGTGGACTTTTTCAACTCTGGGCTGGCCCGCCGCCAAAGCCATGGAAGGAGATGCCGGCACCGGGACCGCGCGGGACGGGCGCACGGATTTTGAAGTTTATCACCCGACGAGCGTGCTGGAAACGGGTTACGATATTCTGTTTTTTTGGGTGGCGCGCATGATTCTCATGACAACTTACGCCTTGGGGGATGTGCCGTTCAAGACGGTTTACCTTCATGGATTGGTGCGGGATGAACAGGGGAGAAAGATGAGCAAGTCCCTGGGCAACATTATTGACCCTCTCGATATGATTGCCCGGTATGGCACGGACGCCACCCGGTTGTCGCTCGTCCTTGGCACTACGCCGGGCAATGACGTAAAGTTGTCGGAAGAGAAGATTGCCGGGTTTAGGAATTTTACGAACAAACTTTGGAACATCGCGCGTTTTATGCTTCTCAACACAGAGGAGCCTAAATCCGCCGCGGTCCGGCCGCTCCCGGCGACGCTATCCGACCGCTGGATACTTCACCGGCTGGATGCGACCATCGCCGAAGCGACACGCGGCATTGAACAGTATAATTTTTCGGCCGTGGGAGAGCGCCTGCGCGACTTTACTTGGAATGAATTGGCTGACTGGTACCTGGAGATAGCCAAGATAGAGGGCGGGAAAAGTGCTATACTCAATTACGTCCTGAACACGCTTTTGAAGCTCTGGCACCCCTACATGCCGTTTGTTACCGAGGCGATTTGGCGCGAGGTGTACGGCGACGGCGGGCTACTGATGGTGGAGCGCTATCCCGAGGCCCCGGCGGCGCCGGATGCGGGAGACGTCCAGGCGTTTGCCCTGGCGCAGAGCATCATAACCGGGATCCGATCGCTTCGGGCCGCGTACCGCCTGGAATCGAATAAGAATCTTTCCGTGGTCATAAATGCCGGTGAACGAGCGAGAGAGATCGAAGAGGGCGCGGCGGTGATCGCCGGCTTGGCTCGTCTCAAAAATTTGACGGTGGCGAGACAGGCAAAGAAGCCGGCCACGGCCGTTGGCTTTGTCGAACAGGGCGTGGAGGTCTTTCTCGACCTCATGGGCGTAGTTGATACGGCCAAAGAAAAGGAACGGCTGGAAAAAGAGATCGCGACGGTCTCTCCTTATGTGGATTCCCTCAGGAAGAAACTGGCGGACGAGCAGTTTGTCCGTAACGCCCCGGCCGCGGTGGTGGCAGCGGAACGCCAGAAGTTATCCGACGCCGAGGCGAAGCGCGCTAAATTGACCGAACAATTGCTATCATTGCTTTAAATATGCGCGGTACCTTTGTAACCCTCTCCGGCTGCCTGCTCCTATTCGGAGCCGGTTGCGGACCGATTTATCAATCAGAATCCTCGCCTATGACCGTAACTCAAGCTAGCCCGGCTTCCGGTAAAAATGTCCTGGAACTTATCCTTCAGCCCCAAGACGCTCAATTTTACGTGGCGGCCGGCTGGACCGGTGGGATGGGGAGCGCTCCGGTCGTGGATCCGGCTACCGGCGCCCCGGTATTGTTTGCCGGTGCCCCGATCTATTTTGATGAATCGTACGCCAAAGAAATCGAGGCTAAATTGCCGGCATGCTATGCGGGAGAGCCCCAGATAATCGTAACCGCAAATATCACGCTCACCAAGCGCACGGATATCAACCCCTCGATTCCCGGCGCCCCCGAAGAGACGTATTACGAGGCGGTGGTGAACAGTCTTAAAGATATTTCCGTGGCGGCAGAGCCGTGCTCCTAATTTTACCAGGTATGCCAGTTTCCATTGATAACGCTTGCATAAACGAACTTCTTACCCGCGGGGTCGAGAACGTCTACCCGACGCGTGAGTTTTTGGAACAGGAATTGAAATCCGGCCGCCGGCTGACTCTGTATACCGGCTACGACCCGACCGCGCCCACTCTGCACATCGGACACGGAATCACGCTTTTGAAACTCCGCCAGTTCCAGGAACTTGGCCACAAGATTATCATGCTCGTCGGCGACTTTACGGGCATGATCGGCGATCCGACCGACAAGTCGGCCGCGCGGCAGAAGCTCACGCGCGAGCAGGTGGCGGATAACGCCAGTTTTTACCGGGACCAGGCGGCGGCAATTTTGGATTTTACCGGCGAAAACGCCGCCGAGGTCCGCTACAACAGCCACTGGCTCGCGGAGATGAAATTGACGGATATCGTCGAACTGTCCGCGCACTTTACCGTGCAGCGTCTCTTGGAGCGTGATATGTTCGAGCGCCGGATGAAGGAAGAAAAACCGATTTATCTGCACGAATTTTTGTATCCGCTTATGCAGGGTTATGATTCAGTGGCCATGAACGTGGACGGCGAGGTCGGCGGGAACGATCAGACGTTCAACATGCTCGCCGGGCGCACCCTCATGAAGGATTTGAAAAATAAAGAGAAATTCGTTTTGACGCTGAAGCTTCTCACCGACTCGAGCGGCAAGAAAATGGGCAAGACCGAGGGAAACATGGTGGCGCTGTCGGACACGCCGGAGGATATGTTCGGCAAAGTCATGAGCTGGCCCGACGAGATGATCGGAAACGGTTTCGAGCTCTGCACCCGCGTGCCGGCGGCGGAGATAAGCGCCATGGCCCAAGCGATGGCAGGCGGAGAAAATCCGCGGGACCACAAGCTCCGGCTGGCTTACGAGGTAACGAAGACATTTTTGGGCGAGGCGGCCGCCCAGGCGGGGCAGCGCCATTTTGCGACCGTTATCCAAAGCAAGGAGAAACCGGAGGCTATACCCGAACTCAAACCCTCGGCTTACGACATTGTTACCGTCCTGGTGGAGGCCGGTTTCGCGACGAGCAAAACCGACGCGCGCCGGGCGATCGACCAGGGCGGAGTAAAGGTGAACGACGGCAAAGTGGCCGGTTACGAGACCGCCACCGCCCCGGGCGATGTGGTGCAGAAAGGCAAACGGTTTTTTGTCAAAGTCAAATAAGCGCGAACAGTACCCTGGCATATGATGGAACAGATTACCAAAGAAATCTCCCGCCTGCTCGGATCGGCCGGCGTGGCCGGACCGATCGAGCTCTCCGCGCCTCCCAAACCGGAAATGGGAGACCTGGCCTTTGCGTGTTTTTCTCACGCCAAAACTGTTCTCCGGAATCCGGCTGAGGCGGCGGCGGAGATCGCGCAGAAGATAAGCCGTTCTCATTCCGGTCTTTTTTCAGAGATTAAGGCCTTTGGCCCCTACGTAAATTTTTATATCGAGAGCCGGGAGCTAACCCGGCAGGTGCTGTACGAGATTGCTCAAGCCGGCGTCAATTACGGGCGCCAGACCGTCGGCCGCGGCCGGATAATGGTGGAGTTCGCCCATCCCAATACGCACAAGGCGCTGCATATCGGGCATCTGCGCAATATTATTACCGGCGAGAGCCTGGTACGCTTATTGGAGAACGCCGGTTATCAAGTGATCCGGGCCAATTACCAGGGCGATGTCGGGCTGCACATTGCCAAGTGTTTGTGGGGCATACGCCAGCTGGCAGATAAATACGAGGCCCTGAAGAACTCCGGCCTGCGCGAGCGGGTGGCTTTTTTGGGCCAGGCGTACGCGCACGGCAGCCAGGCTTACGAAGCGGACGAAAAAGTTAAACAGGAAATTGCCGATTTCAACGTCAAAATTTATGCCCGTTCTCCCGAGATTCAGGACGTCTACAGCACCACGCGCGCCTGGAGCCTGGAGTATTTTGCCTATATGTACGAGCGGCTGGGTACCCGCTTTGACCGGCTCTATTTCGAGTCCGAAGTTTACGAGCGCGGCGCCGAATTGGTGCGGCAGTTTGTCGCTTCCGGCGTATTTGTCGAGAGCCAGGGGGCCATCATTTTTCCCGGCAGCGCTTATGATTTGCATGACCGCGTTTTCGTCAACAGCCAGGGGTTTCCCACTTATGAGGGCAAGGAAGTGGCGCTCGCCGAGCTTCAGTTTAGCGAGCACCGTCCGGATAAAATTATCCATATCACCGGCCGCGAACAGGCGGATTACTTTCGGGTGGTTTTCGCGGCCATTGCTCGGGTTTTTCCCGAAACGGCCGAACGCGAAGAGCACCTGACTTACGGCTGGGTACGGCTCAAGCACGGCAAGATGAGCTCCCGCACCGGGCAGGTGGTTTTGGCGGAGTGGCTGCTCGACGAGATCGAGGGCAAGATCGCCGCGATCATGGCCGGCGGCGCCATTGAAGATCGATCCGAGACAGTCGCCAAAATTGGCCGGTCGGCCGTGAAGTATGCCCTGTTAAAGACCGATATCGGCAATGACATTGCCTTTGACCTTGATGAATCCGTAAGGACTGTAGGCGACAGCGGCCCGTACCTGCTCTATATCGTGGCGCGCGTTAAAAGCGTGCTTAAAAAAGCCGGGCCGGGCGAGTCTTATCAGACCGCGGCATTACTGCCAGAAGCAATTCATCCGGCCGAGAAGCAGTTGGTTCTCAAACTGGCCGATTTTCCGGAAGTAGCGAGCGCGGCCGCTCAGGAATTCAACCCCTCGCTCGTAGCCGCGTACCTGTTCCGTCTGGCCCAGGCTTTCAACGCGTTTTATCAGGACTGTCCGATTTTGTCGGCCGCGGCCGAGCAAAGGGGTTTTCGGTTAGAGCTCTGCTCAGCCGTCGGTTTAGTTATGGAGCGGGGGCTCAATCTTCTGGGCATTGACGTCGTGGAAGAAATGTAGGTTCTCTAACCGTCCGTCTTATGATAGCCCCAAGCACTGTGCTCTCCTCGGCGACCTTCGGCCAGCAGCTGCAAGAAACGCTTCGCCAACTGCCCCGTCCCCTAGCCACCTTCGAACGACAGGCGGTGAGATTGCAGGTTTACCGCGCCAAAGAGCCGTTTACCGCGGTATGGGCCAGCCAGGCGCTCAACGCTATCGTGGGTATCGCCCGCCAGTCATTTTGGCGTTACGGCGACGTGCCATTATTTGATGAGTATGACCGTAAGGCGTTGGTCTATGCCATTCGGGCGGCGTATCCGCGAGACCCGGACGGGCACCTCTGCGAGGAATGGATCAGCGTGCGGTTTATACCCGCGTACGGGGAGCCAGTTTCTACGGAAGACCTGGAAAATTTGCATTGGCGCGGCCAGACTCTGCGCTCTCTTCTCACGGATCATTTTACCGGTTCAGAAGATTCGGCCATGAAAAGCGTGGTGACTATCTCCCGGCTTTCGGCTGTTTCTCCCTACGCTTCATCGTCCGGCGTCGTTTTTGAGACAGAGGGCAAACTGCGCTACACGGCCCTGGCTCTCACGGCGGCTTTGCAAACTTTTTTTACGATTGACGCCGGCCGGTTTCCAGAATTTAAATTTTTGACCGCTCTTTTCCGACCGGAAATAACTGAAAAATTACGCCTTGGAGCCGCCGCGGTTGCCGAGGAGCGCCTGGAATTCCCGACAGCCCACGAAACGCTCGGTTTGGATCCGGCGGAGCCGATGCGGATAAACCGGAGCTTGCTGGCTTACCGTTTTCCGGGATATTTTTTATCTTTGCCGGACCTGCTTCGTTTCCTCGAAGATTTATCTCTTAGCGGCCGGCTACCAGAGCCGGTCATTGACAGTATCTCCCATCTCGGCTACCCGTTGGAAGAATTAAAAAAAGCCTGTGCTGTCTCCGCCAGTTCCGTGCTTTACGCCACCCGCGGGCTCGGCCGTTTGCTCACCTGGCAGGGGCCGATTCCCGGGGCAAACCTGACCGGCGAAGAACTCAGAGACATGCTCGCCGCGACTGTGGGCGATGGGCCGACGCTCCGGGTGATGGAGCAGGAAACATTTAGAAAGCATGTCGCCGGGCTTATCGGCCGGCTTGGGCTGTCTAGCATTGACACATTATGATCCCGCATCCGAGGCTAACGCGCAAACCATTCGTAGTACCCGCAAAAATAGCGCACGAACGTTCATTGGTCGCCTACCGCGCGGACGGCGCTGCCGTCGTTACATTCGAGGACGGACAGGCGTTAGTTATCCCGCGTGAACGGCAGTACGACCTAATCCCGGCGACGTTGTTTGGGCTCAATGAACGCCTGACTTTGTCCGCGACTTCTCCGGTCATAGACGAAACCGGGCGAACCCTGCGGGAAGCTTTTAATGACGAGTGGGAGAGGTACAACGAGATACTCGCGACAGCGGTTGGTCCGGTTCACGATTACGGCTATTATGCCGTCTACGGGGCCCGCGGAGAATTGGTGCGTTACGCGCCCCCTGAATGGCATCGCCTCGTGGCTGTGGCGAGCAGCTCCACCCTCCTCGGCGATCCGGAGGGAAAGTTGAACTGGCAGGAAGTGCGGCGCGTATTCGAGACTACAGTCGTCGCGGTAGCTGGCGCCAGCGTGGGTTCGACCGTGGCGCACAACGCTATTATGGATATGCGTCCCCGGGCCCTGAAAATCGCGGACAAGAGTGTTTATAAAATGGAAAATATGAATCGCGTCCGGATCGGCTACGCGGATATGGTTCTGCCCAGGTCCGAGGTGAAACATGAGTTTGACCCGGGTTTGCGCAATAAAGCCTTGGCGGTAGCGGAACAGGTTTATGCCATTGATCCGTACATTGATATTTTTGTCTACGCGGAAGGCATCTCTGCCGGGACAGTCGGAACATTTTTTGCGGGCGGCGAAGGCGAGCCGCCGGCTGATGTCTTAGTTGAAGAAGTGGACGATCCAAGGATTAAGCTGCTCTTGAGAGAAGAGGCGCGCCGGCGCCGTCTCCCGGTGGTGATGGTTACCGACGCCGGATCGGCCGTGCAGCTGGATATTCTGCGTTATGATTTGGAGGCCGGTTTGCCCCTGACTTACGGCACGAGCGACGAAGAACTCTACGCCAGGATGGAGGCGGTGTATGATAACCCGGGCAATCGCGAAATATTTTTCAACTTCGTCGAGGCGCTCGTCGGAGCGGACTACCGCCAGGGGGAAATGGCCGGTATTTTGGCTGGGAAAAGAGAAGTGCCGACTTCCACTATTATTCCCCAACTAGGTTCGACCGCGGCCATGGCCGGAGCTGTGGCCGCCGAAGCGGTGGCCAGGCTGCGGCTGGGGGCCAGCTATCCGCCCCGGGTGTATATCAATAAAGCCAACTTTAAGGTGTCGGTTTACCAGTAGCGGACAGTGTTACCTGGGAAATTTCGAGACGGTGCGAAAAAGGGCGTTCGGCGTCTGGGGCGTTTTTAACGTACCCGACGCGGAACAGGCCCATAATACGTTCGGTCGTCCCCAAGGCGACCGCAAACATCCGATTGATAAGGCTAACTTCAACAATCCCGGCATGTACGGAACTGGCCAGTCCAAAGCGGGTCGCGATTAAAAGCGCCCGGTCGAGGGCGCGCCCGGCCGTGATCCAGTCGGCAATAGTATCGCCGGGCGTGGTAATAAGGCCGATCAGAGGGGATTTTTCCAAACCGATTTTACCCCCCAGAGAAAACCGCAGGCCATCTTCCGGCAAAAGCGGCGCATCTCCTGTGAGGCCGCGGTGCAGGCGGAGGGCTTCTTGGTCTTGTAAGCCAAATTCAATGCCGCGCATGCCGAGCGGCCCGGCATCGTCATTGGGCCGGAGCCATTCGCCGAGCTCGCGGCTGAAACGTTTGGAGTTGATGACGAAGTTGTCGGCCTGCGCCTGGAATTCGGCGATCATGAGCCGACGCACCGGATCGGTTACTATGTGCAGGGTGAGCGGTCTCTTCGCCAGCTCGGCGGTGAGAGCCGGGACAAACTCTATCGGCAGCGCGCGCGCCGGATCGTACTCGGCCCGGATTACTTTGCGCCGCAGCAGGCTGTCTGCCAAGCCAGACTCCTCCGGGGAGCCGGCGGCTCCGGGCGTAAATTTTACCCGGCCGATGCGGGTAAAACGGCTTGTCTCAGACTGGGACGCGGCTATGGGCCCGACGGCTTCTTTGGAGACAGGCTCAGGTATAAAGGCGGCCTGCCAGCCATAATGGCTGGCGCCGATAAAAAGGTGTTCCAGCGCCGCACCCAGGCTGATCACAGCTTGCCGGCCGATAACATCGGAAGCCGGCAGCACCCTCTCTCGGTTGAGGCAAATATCCAGGGCCAATTCTTCGGGATGGACAATGAATTGCCAGGGTTGGGTATTGTGGGTATTGGGCGCGAGATGCGCCAGCGCGCAGAGGTGGCGGAGCTCTTCCTCCGGAGATTGGGCGCGGAATTCTTGGGGTGTGAACAACACCGGGTCGGGGCGGAAATTCATAATTTATTTATTGTCTGCCGGGCGTAAAAAGTATATACTGTGTTTGTCCACGAACTCACAGCGAGTTTCTCCCTTTTCGCCTCAAACATAGACTGATTTTCACGGCCCCAAAACTCGCTCTTACAGGCTCAGACATTGGTGCCGCGAAAATCAGTCTATGTTTCGGCTCGACTTAGGATAGAATTGCTAATAACTCACTGTCAGTTCCACCTCATCCATACATACTAAATAATCTTTTCGGTTTTGTCCACTGCCTGTTTATGTTTTATTACGACACGCAGACCGTCGAACTCCTCTTGGGCGCTTTCACTTTTTTTGTCAGCACCTATTTGGGTGTTACGATTTTGCACACCAAGCCGGCGAGCGCCACCCACCGCCTGTTCTTGGCCTTGGCGGTTTTAATCGATGTTTACGTCGTCGTTAATTATCTATCGCTGCACCCTCCGGGCGCAACGGCAGACAGCCAGTTGTTTTGGGTCCGGGTGGTGATGGCCACTACGTCGGTTATCGGCCCGGCCCTGGTACTTTTGGTTCATACATTTCCCGAGGATCGCATCACGCTAGGCCGGCGTTACCTGGCGCCGTTGTTTACGCTCATGATCCTTTCCGTTTGCGCTTCTCTTCTGCCCCTGGTGTTTACCGGCATTGAGTATCGCGACGGCGAGCCCGTACCCATTCCCGGGCCGGGCATCGTTGTTTTTCTTTTGGACTTCGTCGGTCTTTTTATACTCAGTTTTGCCATACTTATCGTTAAGTTCAGGCGCGCCCGGGGCGAGGAACGGCAGAAACACCTGCATCTCCTACTGGGCGTTTTGAGCTCTTTTTCGCTCATGGCCCTCTCGACTGTGATATTTGTCGTCGTTTTGGAAACCTCGGTCGCGGTCTTCTTGGGGCCTCTTTACCCCATTATCCTCATGATTTTTATCGCTTACGCCATCGCGCGCTACCAGCTTTTTGACATCAAAGGAGCGGCGACGACCATTTTGTCGGTTATGCTCTGGTTTTTGCTCTTTGCCAAGCTTTTGGTTTCGGAATCCGCCAGCGAATTTATGGTGGATCTCCTGGTTTTGGCCCTGGCAGTTTTGTTCGGCATTTTTCTTATCCGCAGCATCAAGCGAGAGGTAAAACAGCGCGAGGAACTGAGTTCCCTGGCCCGGTCATTGGCCGCGGCCAATGACCAACTCAAGGAGTTGGACCGGCAAAAAACCGAGTTTCTTTCTATCGCTTCGCACCAGCTGCGGACTCCCTTGTCTATTATTAAAGGTTATATCGAGCTTATCCATGACGGGGCCTATGGCAGACCGACCAAGGCCTTGCGGGAGGTTCTCGGCAACATGGACGAGTCCAACGAAAGGCTGGTAAAGCTGGTGGACGAGTTTTTGGACATTACACGGATCGAACAAGGACGGACCAAGTTCGATTTTGCGCCGACAGACTTGGGCGCGCTGGTGGACAGCGTGGTGAAGGAACTCGAGAAACGCGCTTCGGACAAAGGCTTGGAAATCGCGTGGAAAAAACCGTCGTGTCCGCCGGTACCTATGGACGCGGAAAAAATCCGCCATGTGGTGTTCAATTTCGTGGATAACGCCATTAAATACAGCGAACGCGGTCGGATAACCGTCCGGGTTCACTGTACTGGCGCCGCAGCAGAAGTGTCGGTGGCCGACGAAGGTATCGGTTTTGGACGCGCGGACCAGGGTAATTTTTTTCAGAAATTTTACCGGGGTGAAAACACCAGGACGGTCAATGTGAACGGCACCGGTCTGGGACTGTACGTTTGCCGGAAGTTTATCGAGGCGCACCGCGGTACGGTTGAGGCCGCCAGCCCCGGAGCCGGTAAGGGCAGTACTTTTCGTTTTAGCATACCGTCCGCGGTTTAGTTCTTGCCCGACGCGTATAAGTCCGCTATACTACTGAGGCATTCCTTTTCATTTAACCAGGATTATAATATGTTTCCCAGGTCGCCTATGGATACTTCACTCAATGAATACAGTCGCGACGCGCATGCGCACGATGACGTCGAGACGGTCGTCGGTCCGTCGGTAGTGGTCGAAGGCGATTTCGCCTCCGAAGGAAATATTTTGGTCAAAGGCACCGTTTCCGGCAGCGTCAAGACGGCGCGTCTGTTAACGGTTGAGACCGGGGCCAAGATAATGGCCAATGTCAAAGCCGGAGACGCTGTCGTGGCCGGAGAAGTGCGGGGGAACGTGAAAGTAGACCAGCAACTGGAATTAACCTCGTCAGCCAAGGTACTGGGCGACATTCAGTGTCAGGTTTTGGTAGTCTCCGCCGGAGCCTTGCTTCAGGGAAAAGTTAACATGAAAGGCCTGGAGGGCGCCGAGGCGTCTTACGACGCCAAGAAGCGGCCGGTCAGACCCAAGCTGAAGTCCGAAACTATGGAGGGTGAAGCCGAACCGGCGGACATGGCGTAGACCGGAGCACAGAGCGCAAGCGCGGGTGTTATGTATGTCTACCTGTACGACAACTTCCTCAAGGAGAAGCGCTATCAAGGCGTGGTCAAAGCGATTGAAACGCGGTTGACAGATTTTGGCATTGCTGGTAAAATAATCCGGCTCATGAATCTGACCAATGCGGAAAGCATTGTCGAGGACGAAATCAAAAAAGGGGCGGCGACAGTGGTTATTGTCGGCGATGACGGAACATTCGCCAGAGTGCTTTCGCGGGCGGCGACCTGCCAGGTACTTTACGGGTTTATTCCCATTGGAGCGAACAATTCCATAGCGCAGGTGCTGGGAATCCCGGAAGGCGAAGCGGCTTGCGACGTACTGGCGCGCCGGCGGCAAATGGAACTAGTGGTCTGCAACCTCCAGCCGTACCGCTGGCAGCGGCGCAAGGGAGAGGATTACGTGGTTCATCCGCAGGACGGGAAATTGGAAGCTTTTTTGCGTCCGGTCGTAAGGCGCGGGTTGCTCCGCCGCGACCAGTTCGAGGAACCAAGCATCTTCCCCTTTGAGGAGATGGTCGTGTCGAGTAAAACGCCGTTCGTCGTCGAGGCGGATGGCAAGAGTTCCAAAGAGACGAGGATCACCATCAAACTGGCCAAGAGCCGGATCGAGATGGTGGTAGGGAAAGAACGAAAGTTCTAGGCGCGGGTGGCGAAATGGTAGACGCACTACCTTGAGGTGGTAGCGCTCGCAAGGGCATGGAGGTTCGACTCCTCTCCCGCGCACCAAAATCTGGGTCTCGCCCAGATTTTTTTGTAACAGTTTTCATGGTATTGTGCATAAGTGCCTGGCGCCGGGTTTACATTTTTCGCGGCCGTGCTTATACTCAATTTAATTAAATCATCTTAACAAGGAGGGGTATGAGAAAAGCGATTTTTTCATGCGTTAAGGTACGCATGAAAAGCAGTTTTGTCATTACTGCTTTTTTATTAGTCTTCGGTTTTTTGGCGGAAGCCAGGGCAGCCGGGCCGACTACAGTGGCCTACGATCCGGGCGGCGGCATTGCCACGCAGATCCTGACCAGAGACAATAGTCCCTATGTTATTTCGGGCGGTTGCGCCGATAATACTTTGCGTCGAGGCAAGACGCTCGCAATCGAGGCCGGGGTGGTAGTCAAATTCCAGCCGCCCGAGTACTGCAACGGGGGAACACGTCCGACGCAGATTCTGGTGTACGGTGATTTGTTCGTGAAGGGGACGCCTGCCGATCCGGTGGTTTTTACTTCTTGGCACGATTCAGACGCGCAGCCGGCGGCAGCAAGCAGCACCTCCCCGCGGCCCCAACCCGGCGACTGGGGCCGGATTCAGCTCGGCGGTACGGCGGCCGACTCGCAGGTTTCCATTGAATATGCCGAGTTTCGCTATGGCGGCGGCAATGTCTCGGCCATGCTTGTGGCATCTAGTCCGGCGCCGAAAACACTTTTTCTAGACCACTTGGAGTTTGCTTCAAGCTCGAGTTACGGCATTACCACTTATGTCCCGCTCGCTATCCACCACAGCCGGTTTTACGGCCATGCCTTAGGCGCCATTAACGCCGATCCGGCACCCGGGGCTGTGCCGGCGCAGACCGTTCGGGGCGAAAATAACTGGTGGGGGCACGCGTCCGGCCCGAGCGCGTCCAGCAATCCGGGCGGCCGGGGGCAGAGGTTTACCGGCAACGTGTCTTACCGTCCCTGGTTGGGGCAGGGGACTGTGCCAGAGCCGGTCATCATCATCCCCGGAATTTTGGGTACCGAACTTAAAAAGGCTGGCGAGCTGATTTGGCCCAATGTAGGCCGAATGCTTTTCGATCGCGGTGATGACTTCATGGATGTGCTCAAGATGAAGGACAACGGCGACCCTAGCGACTCTGGCGTCGAACCCGGACGCGGTATTCGATCCTACGAGATCGGGCCCAAAACAGTGTCCGATTATCTGGATTCGCTGATGGCCGAGTTCTCGGCCGCCGGGTATGTTGAAAACGAGTCTCTGTTTGTTTTTCCTTATGATTGGCGAGTCGACGCGCGGATAACGGCGCAGGGTTTAAAAGACAGGATAGACGATATTCTCGCAGAGAGCGGCGCGGCCCGGGTGGATCTGGTGGCCCATAGCCTCGGCGGCATAATCGCCAAAAGCTATCTGTACGCGCATCCCGACGCTCCGGTGGACGCCGCGGTCTTTGCGGGCACTCCGCATTGGGGCGCGCCGGAGGCGGCCAAGACTTTGCTTTGGGGCGACGACCTGGGGATGCGCTTTATCATACCGTTTTTGAGTCCGAAAAAAATTGGCGAGATCAGCCGGACAATGCCTTCGGTGTATCAACTTTTGCCGAGCGCGGCATATACGGACCGGTTCGGATCCTACCTTGTAGACGAGACAAAGAATAAAACTTTTTCTGCGGCTGAAAGCCAATCTTGGTTGGTTTCGCAGGGCCTGAAAAAACCGTTCTTTGATTTTGCCGCCGCGCTGCACACGCCGGAGTTCGATGCTTTCGCGCCGGAGGGTGCCAGAACTTATTCCTTATCCGGTTGCGCGAGGCCGACAGTCGGGCAGATTATCAAGAAAAATTCTGCCGCCAAGAAATCTGTCTACGCGGTCAATTTCGTTGCCGGAGACGGTACCGTGCCTGTCGGGAGCTCGGATGCTTTGGCCAAGGCGGAAAATTTCTACGTTCCGGGAGCGGCGCATCGCCGCCTGCTGAGCCAAGCGCCGCTGCGCCGGTTGGCGGTTGATCTGGTTAGCGGGTCTTACCGGCCAGAAGATCTGCCGGATACTATTCGGCGTCACGCGGCAGGTTGCTCTCTTGGAGGCCGTCTGTTAGCGGCGGCCGGTCCGGCTATCGTACATACACGGTGGAAATCGCCGGCAGCGAAACGGGCACGGTTGATTTGAAGGTGTCGGAGGTCGCGGGTTCCGAGATTATCAAAACCGCTTTTTATCCAGAGCTGCCGGTGGCCCCCGGGATAACCGGACGTTTAGCCGCCGGCCATTCCGGAGATTTGGTTTTGACTGTTGGGGCCTCCGGGGCGGCGGAGGGCACAACAGTCGCGCCTAGTGTTGAGTTGCGGGGCGATGCCGCCGCGGATCAAATTCCTCCCGCGACCGCCGCCGCGCTGTCAGGCACGCCCGGTTTGGACGGCTGGTTTATTTCCGCCGTTAGCGTCCGTTTAACCGCCAGCGACTCCGGAAGCGGTCCGGAGAGGACATTTTATCGTTCGTCCGCGGCCGGGGCGTGGCAGACATACCGCGAAGACATACTCATCTTGGCCGAGGGCACACACGAGGTGCAGTATTTTTCGGTCGACCGTCTGGGAAATGAAGAGCCGATTCAGAGACTCGAGATTAAAATCGATATGACCCCGCCCGAAGTGCTGGTAAAATTCACCCCCGGTAAGGCTCCGGTTACGTACGACGGCGCCGACGCTTTGTCCTCGACCACGGCCGCTGTCGGTTTCCAGGAGACGACCTGGTCTGACGCGGCCGGTAACAAAACCACGCTGGCGTTTGGCGGCGGTTCTTCTCCGGCGGCGGCATCAACCACTCTCCGGTCCGTTACCTATGGCCATGGGGCGGCGGTATTTTTTCCGGAGAATTTTTTTTCGCTCCAATGGAGGGATTCTGTTTTTGAGCCGGGAGGTATTTATCTTCGTTTTGCCATGGCGGGCGGTTTGACTTTCGAGAGCCGCTACTCGGACGCGGACAATGAGACAACGGCCACTGTTACCGCCGGAGAGCGCGATCGTTTGCGGGTTTTTTGGAAAGGCAGGGATTTACCCTGGATACGGCTGAAAAGGCGGTTTAAGGGGGTGTGAGTCGTTAAATTACGTTGAAGGAAAGCCTGATGGACGCACACATAAAAAAGACCCGGCCGGGTCTTTTTTATGTGTGCGTCCATCACGTAAGCCGAATTTTGTTTCCCTAGTACCGCCAGGCGCTGGGGACGATGATCATTTATCTAGACCCGAGATCGCTCGCGGGTTCAAACGAACTAACTTTTCGACCCCGGTACCAGACGGTACCGGGCGGGCCCATGCATAAACACAGTGGGCCTGCCTGGCACCGTATGGTGCCGGGACGCTGCTCTTTCTCCAGGCAGGGTTTGCCATTCCCTGCCGGCAGAGCCGGTAGGGAAAGTACGGTAGCTTTTGACTCGAGAGCAAAAACTTCCGTACGCTTTTCACCTTTCTCCCGACAGAGTCGGGATAGTATAGTCTCTGTGGCCCGGGGCCAAAGACCCCGGATCCCCGTGAGGGGACACTGTCCCGCTCTAGCCCGTCGCCGGGCCGAGGGTGGGCGTTACCCACTGCCGCTTTCATTGCGGAGCACCGCAGGGCGCTCTAAATGAGGAGTTCGGACTTTCCTCTTCGTCCGCCGCGTTTAAAAGCTACGGCGGGCAAAGCGATCATCTGTAATGAACGCAACAGCGATAAAATACCAAAAAAACCGCTTTTTGTCAAGTTTGACCCGGGCGCTACTCTACGGTACACTACGGGGGAAAATTATCTATGAAACGTTCCGAGCTTATCCTTCTTATCCTGCAGGTCCCGGTAGACTTGTGCATGCTTATTTTGGCCGGAGTTACGGCCTATTACACCCGGTTTACGCGTTGGGCTCTGGAGTTAAAACCGGTTTTGTTTGCTTTAACTTTTTCGGAATTTTTTTACATTATTGTCTGGGTCAGCCTCGGCTGGCTGGCAATTTTTGCCCTGGCCGGGCTCTACTCGACCGATCCCAACCGGAAACTGACCCGTGATCTTAACCGGGTGGTCCTGGCCGCTTCTGCCGGGCTCTCAGCCGTCGCGGTCTACGTTCTTTTTATGCAGGAGCAGTTTGACTCCCGTTTTTTAGTGGCCGCCGGCTGGTTTTTCGCCATTCTCTACGTTAGCCTCGGGCGGGTGGCGGTACGGGGCTTTAAGGGCGTCTTGTACCGCGCCGGGGTGGGGTTACGCCGGGTGGCTGTGGTGGGCAACGAAGAGACGGCGCGTCTGATTGTGGACAATTTGCGGCGCCGGCCGGAGCTGGGCTACAACGTGGTGGGCCAGCTGCCAGGTTTCAACCGGGACATGGCGGCTGAACTTGACGACCTGCGGATTGACGAGATGATTTTTACGAATCCGCGGGCCCGCGAAGACGAGGCGCTCGCCGCCCTGGATTACTGCAATGACCGGCAGGCGGTATTTAAATATTCGGCCGATCTTTTCGCTACCTATTCGGCGAACACGGCCGTGCATCCGCTGGCCGGCATCCCCATAGTCGAACTTAAGCGCACCCGGCTTGACGGTTGGGGGAGAGTGGTCAAGCGCCTGACGGATATATTTGTGGCCGGTTTCATGATTTTGGTCTTCTCTCCGCTTATGCTCGCCGTAGCTATCGCCATACTGGCCGAGACCGGACGGCCGGTGATATATAAGAATGAACGCGTGGGACTGCGCGGCCGCCGTTTTTTTACTTTAAAATTCCGTTCGATGTACCAAAAGGATTGTACCGGAGCGCAGTTTGCGCAGGCAGGCAAGAAAGCGGAAGAACGGGAAAGGGAGCTGATAAAAAAGCAGAATTCAAAGGCCGGGCCAGTGTACAAAATCGCCGATGACCCGCGCGTAACGCCTTTCGGCCGGTTTATCCGGCGCTTTAGCCTAGACGAGCTGCCGCAGTTTTTCAACGTACTCGGCGGCTCGATGAGTCTGGTCGGGCCGCGTCCGCACCAGCCGCGCGAAGTGGCGCTTTATGAAAAGAGTCATCGCCAGGTATTCGCCATTAAGCCCGGCGTTACCGGTCTGGCCCAGATTTCCGGCCGGAGCGATTTGTCGTTTTCCGACGAGGTCCGGCTTGACGTACTTTATATCGAGAAATGGAGCCTGTGGCTGGATTTTATTATTTTTCTTAAAACGCCTTTTATCCTGTTTAAAAGGCGCCGGGCCTTATGAAGATCGCCCTGGTCCATGACTACCTGTCCCAGGCCGGCGGCGCGGAACAGGTGCTCAAGGCCTTTCATGAGATTTGGCCCGAGGCGCCGATTTTTGTTTTATTTCACGATCCTAAAAAAATTCCCGAGTTTGCGCAGGCCGACGTGCGCGAGTCTCTCATCGCGCGGCTGCCCTGGGGCCGGACGCGCTACCAGTGGTACCTGCCGCTCATGCCTCTGGCCACCGAGCGGCACAATCTGCACGAATTCGATGTCGTGCTGTCTTCGACCAGCGCTTTTGCCAAAGGCGTTTTGACCCGGCCGGGCACGCTGCACATCTCGTATTGCCACACGCCGACTAGGTATTTGTGGACCGATACGCACGAGTACATCGCGGATTTAAAATATAACCCGCTCGTTAAATCGGTGTTACCCCGGCTTATACACCGTCTGCGCCTGTGGGACAGGATGAGTGTCGACCGGGTGGATCATTTTATCGCCAACTCCGGCACCGTTCGCGGCCGCATTCTTAAGTATTATCGCCGGGAGAGCGATATTATCTACCCGCCGGTAGACACCCACCAGTTCGCGGTGGCACCGGTTCTCGGCGACTACTTTGTGTCCGGCGGCCGGATCGTGCCGTACAAAAGGTTTGATCTTCTCGTCAAAGCCTTCAACCGCCTTCGTCTTCCGCTTAAAATCTTCGGAACTGGTCCGGCGCTGGATGATTTGCGTTCATTCGCCAAGCCGAATATTGAATTTTTGGGTCGGATCGGCGATGCCGAAAGAGGGCGGCTTTTGAGCCGGGCGCTGGCGTTCCTCCATCCGCAGGTCGAAGACCTAGGTCTAACCGCTATCGAGTCCATGGCCGCGGGCCGGCCGGTGATTGCCTACAGCGTCGGCGGCGCGACCGAAACGGTGATTGCGGGCGAAACCGGGGTTTTTTTTCACGATCAGAGCTGGGAGACGATTCTCGACGCAGTTTTGAAATTCGACCCGGCGGCCTGGAATCCGGAGTCGATTCGTACGCGGGCAGAGCGCTTCGGCGTCGAGCAGTTTAAAGAGCGCATCCGCCGGTACGTCGAGCAGAAATACGGTGATTTCCAGCGTGAGCGCGAGCAGTGCCGCCTGGAGGTGAGGTAATATGCGTCTCAGCATTGATACCCGGTCTTTGCTCCCCAGGGCGCGGACCGGAGTAGGAGAGTACACCTTCGAGCTCCTGTCGGCTCTTTTTTCCCGGGATCAAAAAAACGACTACTTTTTGTTTTCGAACTCCTATGGCCAACACGCGCAGCCCCAACCATGGCGCCAGGCCAATGTCCACTACCGCGCCAAGCGCTGGCCCAACCGGCTGCTGAATGCCAGCACCGCGCTCTGGCGGCGGCCGCAGCTCGACCGTTGGATCGCCGCGGACACGGCGTCCGAACCGGACTGGTTTTTTGCCCCGGCGCTGAATTTTACGGCGATTTCTCCGCGGACGAAATATATTCTCACTGTCCACGACCTGGCTTTTGCCCTTTTCCCCGACTGCTTCTCGCGGAAGATGCGCCTGTGGCACCGGTTTTTGGCGCCGCGGCGGCAGTGCGCCCGGGCCGATATTATCCTCACTCCGTCGCTGAATACCAAGCGCGACCTGGTGGAGAAATACGGCGTTGGCGAAGACAAAGTCCGCGTGTTGTATCCTGGACTCGGCACGGAATTTTTGCGCGCAGTTCCGCCGTCGGCCGGCACCGCCGCCCTGGTCCGGAAGAAGTACCGCCTGCCGGAGAGTTTCATCCTGTTTTTGGGGACAATTGAACCGCGTAAAAATTTATTGGGTCTGATAGAGGCATACAAACTTTTGCAGACGGACAGCGGGTTCGGAGCGCGAAACCCGGCACTGGTTATCGCCGGCGCTCCCGGCTGGAAGAGCCGCGAGGTTTATCGCCTGCTTTCCCAAACTCCGGGAGTGCTCTATGTCGGTTACGTGTCCCCCGCAGACAAACCGGCGCTATATTCATTGGCCGAACTTTTTGTCTATCCCAGCCTTTACGAAGGGTTTGGTTTCCCGGTTTTGGAGGCTATGGCCGCCGGCGTTCCGGTAATCACGAGCCATCGGTCTTCGCTTTCCGAGGTGAGCGCGGACGCGGCCTATTTGATTAACCCTTATGACATTGCCGACATCGCCCGGGCCATGAAATTGATGCTTACAGACAACACGGCGCGGGACTGGCATCGCCGCCGCGGCCGCGCGCAGGCGGAAAAATTTACCTGGGACAGGGCCGCGCGCCAATTTATGGAGATAATCGGCTAAAATTATAGCCGGCTCGCGGTTATAAACACAAAATCACCCGGCCTCCTTCCTGAATCCCCATAGTTATCGGGAGTCGGGAAGTGGGTGGGTGATTTTGCGGGCGGGAGGCCTGCGGGAGACTAGCGGAAGAGGTCCGCTGTCGCCCGGTCTGTCGCCGTCAGCCGATCGCCCTCGGGGAGAGGCTGTGCCGCTCTGCGCTCGACGCGCGGCACCTCAGCGGCGCCATGCCAGTCTGCCGCCGAGGTGGTGGCTGCCACACGTTCGTGGGCGATGCCTTCCCTCGGGCGGCGGTGGAATACCAATCTGCTGCCAGTTCTCATTTGCCTCCCATTGTCTCGGCGGATACCCGCCGATGTTGAACGTCCATAGTTTACTCCTTTGTTATCAAATGTCAACAAAGCAAAGCAGTGTTAAAGCAAAGCAGCACGCAAATAGTCCTAAAAATTTACCTTCTGCCCAAAAACTCCGGTTCGAATTATTCGAACCGGAGTTTTTGGGTTATTTTTACACCCACTCCTGTTTTAACTGCGAGAATCTATCTGCCTGTATCGCCTGCCTGATCTCGGACATCAGGGTCAGGAAAAAGTGCAGATTGTGAATCGTGGCCAGCCGGTAGGCCAGGAGTTCTTCGGCTTTAAACAAATGGTGCAGATAACCCCGTGTGTGGTTCTGACAGGTAAAGCACGGGCAGCTGGGGTCCACCGGACCCCCGTCGGCGCGGTACTGCGCGTTGTTGATGTTTATTTTAAACGTCGGGCTGATGGCCCGGTGCACGAAGAGCGTGCCGTTGCGGGCGACACGCGTGGGCGCGACGCAATCGAACATGTCGATGCCCTGCTCGACGACGGCGAACAGGTCCGACGGGGAGTAGCCCACGCCCATGGTATAGTGCGGTTTGTCTTCCGGTATGAGCGGCATCACCCAGTGGAGAATATTTTTGGTCGCCGCCATATTGTAACCGACCGACTCGCCGCCGATCGCAATGCCGTCGAATTCCAGCCCGGAGATGAATTCCGCCGAAATTTTGCGCAGGTATTCATGGTTGGCGCCCTGGATAATGCCAAACAAAAATTGGGGGTAGCCGAGAGCCGACGCCTCCTGTAATTCGCGGTGTTTGCGCCCGGAGCGGGCGGCCCAGCGGTGAGTGCGGCCCATAGCTTCTTTGGTGTAGGCTTCACCGGCGCTGTCCGGCGTACACTCGTCAAAAGCCATGATGATGTCGGCGCCGAGTTTGTGCTGTGCCTCCATGGCCGACTCTGGCGTGAAGTGGTGCGCCGAACCGTCCAAGTGGCTCCTGAAGGTTACGCCGTCCTCGTTGATTTTTACCAGCTTGCCTTGCCCGTTGGCCGCGCTCTTTGTTCCCCCGCGCTCGACCCCGAGAGAAAAAACCTGGAAACCGCCGCTGTCGGTTAGGATCGGCTTATCCCAGCGCATAAACCGGTGGAGGCCGCCGAAATTTCTTACCGTATCCTCCCCCGGACGCAAGTGCAGATGGTAAGTGTTCGAGAGAATGACAGACGCGCCGACGGCGTGCAGGTCGTTAAAATCCAGGCTTTTGACCGTGGCCTGCGTGCCGACCGGCATGAAAACCGGCGTTTCTATGGCGCCGTGGCCGGTATGAATAATTCCGGTCCGGGCCCGGGTGGCCGCGTCGCGGTGGGTAACGGTAAACATGGTCATAGGATAAATGAGTATACCTGAGCGCGGCGATTATATCAAGAGCCGGTATTGTTTTTATATCCATTCTGTTATACTTTCCCGGTATGCGCCGCGCCCATGGCAGACTTAATTTTACCGGTTTGGTCTTGTCCGCTCTGTTCGCTGCCGGGACGGTTTGGCTGTGGCGCGGGTATGACTCTGCCGGACCGCTCTATTTCCCGGAGTTGCCCGACAGGGAGGAAGCCGCGGCGCCGAGCGAGCCGGCCATAATTTTAGCCGAATCCCGGGGCAGCTTTCCCAAAGATAAGCCGGCGGTAGCGACACTACAGGGCAGCCGTCCGGTTTCGACCACGGCAGTGTTGGCACTGGCCGAACAGCAGGAGGCGACGGCTTCGTCTTCGCCGGTGCGAAAAACCACCCGGGACGCCTCGTCGCTCTTGACCGGCTGGCTTGAACTTTCGGGCGCGGATGTAAATCTGGCGGTGCCTTACGCTTCGCAAGCCCCGGAGCGCAACTGGGAACAGCCCTGGCAGGATGCCTGCGAGGAGGCGGCGTTGCTTATGCTTGACGCCTATTACAAAGGCTACGGCTTGAGTCCGCTTTTTGCCAAGGATGAGCTGCAAAAAATGGTTGACTGGGAAACCGCGCGCGGCTGGGGCGGCAGCATTAGTATAGACAAAATTAAACGGCTCTCCGACGAGTATCTGAAGATCGGCCGCCCGGTGCACGTGATCGAGAATCCGACGGCTACCCAGATAAAAGATTACGTCGCTACCGGGCACCCAGTGTTGGTGGTGGCCGACGGCAAGATTTTGCCCAATCCTTATTACAGCAACGGCGGGCCGGTTTATCACGCGCTCATCATCCGCGGCTTTACTGCCGACAAATTTATCACCAACGATCCGGGCGTGAACCGGGGCGCGAATTTCGTATTTGAAATCGAGGATCTCATGAGCGCTATCCGCGATTGGAACGGCGGCGACGTAAAGCAGGGGAGGCGGGTGGTCTTGGTCGTAGAATAGATATTCTTATGACAATTCCTTTCGAAAAAGAACTGAACCGAGAACAGCTCGATGTCGTCCGGGGCGGCGATGGACCCTGCCTGGTACTCGCCGGAGCCGGCAGCGGCAAGACGCGGACGGTTACTTACCGCGTCGCCTACCTGCTCGAGACGGGCATAAAGCCGGAAGAGATACTTTTGGTTACTTTCACGAACAAGGCGGCGCGCGAGATGGTCTCGCGCGTGCAGACGATCACCAAGTCGGCGGCCCCTTTGCCCTGGTCCGGGACATTTCACCATGTAGCTTACCGGTTGCTTCGCCAGTACGCTCCGCTTTTGGGCTACCGGAATAATTTTACCGTACTCGACAGCGAAGACAGCCAGGAGCTGGTGAAGCTTTGCCTGAAGCGGGAGGGAATAGAGCGGCGCGACCGGCGGTTTCCGTCGGCGGCAGTGGTGCGGTCGCTCATTAGCTACGGCCGCAACGCCGAGATGGCCCTCAACGATATTATCGCCCGGAAACACCCGCAGTGGATAAACATCGCCGACACTATCCTGGCCATAGCCGGCGAGTACGCCGGGCGCAAACGGGCGGCCAACGCGATGGACTTTGACGATTTACTTGTAAACGTGCGCGATCTTTTGGCGCACTCCGAGGCGGTCCGCAAGAAATTTGCCACCCAGTTTCGTTACGTGCTTGTAGACGAATACCAGGATACAAACAAGGTTCAGGCCTCGATCGTGCGTTTGCTCTCGTCGGTCTATCGCAATGTTTTGGTCGTGGGCGACGACGCCCAGAGCATTTATTCCTTTCGGGCGGCCTCCATCCGGAACATATTGGATTTTGAAGCCCAGTACCCCGGCGCCAAAGTGTTCCGTCTGGAAACCAACTACCGGTCGACGCCGGACATACTGGATTTGGCCAACGATGTTATCTCTCAGAACGCCGACCAGTACGAGAAGGCGCTTCGGGGCGTGCGCGACAGGTTCGCCAAGCCGCAGGTGCGCGCTTTTGCCGACCAAACCGAAGAGGCCGGATTTATCGCCGACCGGATTCTGGAGCTTGGCGCGGAAGGGGTGCCGCTCGCGCACATGGCCGTGCTGTTTCGCGCCGCCTTTCATTCCCAGGCGCTCGAAATCGAGCTTACCCGCCGCGATATCCCCTACGATTACCGCGGCGGCGTGCGGTTTTTCGAGCGGTCGCATATCAAAGACGTGCTGGCGTACCTCAGGATTTTTCACAACCACAGCGATACGCTCGCCTGGATGCGCGTGCTCAATATGCACGCCGGCATCGGACCGGCCACAGCCGAAAAGATTGTGCCGCTCATGGTCGGCGCCCAGGACGAATTGGCGGTCGCGTACTTGGAGGAAGTCGGCTCTGGTTTGTCCGCCCGCGCCCGCCTGGGCTGGAATGATTTTCTCTGCGTCTGGCGCGGCCTGGCCTCGGGCGACCATACGCCCAGCGGCTTGATCACAGCGGTCAAGGATTCAAAATACGCCGAATACCTGGAGTTGCAGTATCCGGATTACCGCGACCGGCTGCAGGATATCGAGCAGCTGGCGCTGTTTGCCGAGCGCGAGCCGGACCTGACCAAGTTTTTGGCCGAGGCGAGCATGCAGGAGAGCTACGCCGCGGCCCAGGCGCGCGGCGCGGACAAGGAAGAAGAAAAGATCGTGCTCTCGACCATTCACCAGGCCAAAGGCCTGGAGTGGGAAGCAGTTTTTATCCTGAATCTGGCGGCCGGACAGTTTCCGAACGAGCGGGCAAGCGCGGAGGAGGGCGGTCTGCAAGAAGAACGGCGGCTGTTTTATGTCGCCATTACCCGGGCTAAAAAACATC
>Ga0076004_104_pt1 | contig 91996 bp, 96 predicted proteins | sample RifGroA2_FD_68067 | JGI IMG/M metagenome (GOLD analysis project Ga0076004, IMG submission 68067) | Parcubacteria (Magasanikbacteria) bacterium GW2011_GWA2_56_11
CCCCCCGGGATGAAGAGCAACGTGGTTGATGCGAACCGGGCGTATCGCTTCAACCAGCCCGAGAAGATCGACTACGCCGCGCGCCTCGCGCACCTGCAAGCGATGCTCCGGTTCAAGAAGCCGATCATGTCGCCCGCCGAGTTCGAGGACCAGGCCGCTCGTGCCCGGGAGCAGATCGAGTCGCTCCCCGGCTGCGCGAACGTCTTCAGCGGCGTCCACCTCCCGGTCTGCGCCCCGCGCTACCCGATGAAGGACATCGGCAAGAGCCTGGACCGGTTCCTCCTCCCCGCCGTCGGCCGTTCGTACGGCGCCCAGTTCCCGGATCGGAAGTTCAAGAACTGGCGCTCGGGTGAGCTGATGCGCCAGGTGACCGTGGTGCCGGAGAGCCGTTACGCGACGTTCGTGGGCGAGATCCGCAAGAGCCCGCTCGTCTGGTGGCACTTCCCGAGAGCCCTCCAGGGCTTCTCGATCGGTGCCGACCGAGAGCAGATGGCGGCACTGCCCACCCAGTTCATCCTGGCTGGTCCAGTCTCGACCTCGTTCGCGTGCATCATGTACCCCGATGTCCTCTGTCGCGACGGCAGGGTCCAGGCCCTCGACTGCGCCGCGGTGCAGTGGCGGGGCCCCGAGCGCTCGCTGTGCTTCAACCCGAGCGACTCGAAGCTCGGCTTCGGCGGCGGGAGCCTCAGCGCGGGCGAGTACTGCTCCGGCGGCGTCCTCGTCCTTCGGCAGGCCTAGCCCTCGTTCCACTTGTCCCTGGGATCAAGTACCCGTGATCCCAGGGACACCCACCTCTTCAGGCGGGCCATCGGCGCTCCCGATTCAATCGGGATCGAGCCATGGCCCGCCTTCGTGTTTTAATACAAAATTTGTTAGGTCGTTTGATTGAAAGTAGGACATTATCGAGGCAAATAGCGCGAGTTTTGCCGCCCGCGCTCTTCGCGCGCGGCTAATGTTTTACAGGCAGGATAAGGCGCTAAAAAAGAACATCGCTAGGGAATGTTCTTTTTTAACAAAAAGTTACGTTGGTTTTTATGTGCTCGCTGAGCAGCGCTAGCCCATCGGTAAATACTCGATCTCAATCCCGATAGGATATCGGGGCTGGGATGGAGTCCGCTGGATCCTCCGAATCCAGCGGTATCAAGGGGTGGCGAGCGCGCCTAGGCGAACATCGCCCGGCGCCGGCTCTGGCTCAGGTTGTTGAACCAGCGACGATCTTCCTGGCCGAGGGCCAGGTAGTAGCTGCGGTAGGGCTCCACGGACGGAGCCTCGTCGTTGGCAGTTCGGCTGGCGGCTTCGGGCCGACGTGGACGACCGGGGCTGATCTCTATGTACGCGCCATTTTGTCCCGACACTTGTTCCTCCTTGTCCCGCGTGTAAACAGGTCTGCCAGGAAACAGAAAAGCCTCCCACCGCACGGACGGCGGGTAAGACGTTCCTGCCTTATACCAGGGTATAAAACAAAAAAATCTTACCCACCAGGTAAGAAGCCTACGTTTTTTCCAGTGCCAAATAGTACTGGACGTATCTTTCCCGGTGCGGGTTGGACGGACCACCTTGAGCGGGCGACAAGCTGTCGCGAACAGGTTGGTAGAGAGTCATGGGGCCAAATCCCTCGTCTCTTCTTGATAAAGAATTTTGAAAAGAACTAAATGTAGCTTACACAGTATAGCTGAATTTGGCAAATAGGTGTGTGGATATCTGAGTATGGGAAGGTTAGACAAACGATCCGGACGCAGGCTGGCGGGTTGACAGCCGAACTGATTTTGCGTAGACTAATCTCGCGGGGACTGTCTTGCCACATTAAAGTGCTCTATATATAGTAGAGTTCTATGAATCGGCAGAATCTGAAGGCCAAAGCTCTCCAGTTACGCTCCGAGGGAAAAACTTTTACGGAGATCACTCAGAAGCTAGGCGTCAGTCTACCACGCAGTACCCTCTCATATTGGTGTAGTGGCGTATGTCTGTCGTCCCGCGGTGAAGAAAGGATAGGGCAGCTGATACGGAAGCAGCTTAAAAAAGCCCGCATTCGCTCCGTGGAGGTGCGTCGCCAAAGGCAAAGGGAAACAGTCGCCATGCTCTTTACGAATAATCTTCATTTAGGTAAAATACTGGCTGACCGTGACGTGGCTAAGATTGCCTTAGCTATGCTTTATCTCGGTGAAGGATCAAAATGGAGGAGTCACCGCGGCCTAATGCTTGGCAGTTCTGACCCGAATATCATAACCCTGTATATCGCATTGCTGAAGCATTGCTACGGTATACCGCGCCGCGCCTTAAGGGCACGGGTAAGTTATCGGGCAGACCAGGACATAAGGGCCTTAGAGCGGTTTTGGTCCAAGGTAACCGGAATAGCGTCGGCAAATTTTTACAAAACCAAGCCAGACCCAAGAACACGGGCGACAACAACCGCGCTGAAAGACTATAAAGGCGTGTGCGCAGTATCCTGCGCCGGCACGAAGATACAACTGGAACTGGAGCAAATAGCGCAAGTTTTGGCCAGAGAGATGTCAATTGTAATAAAAGGGCCCATAGTATAGTGGTAACACGCTTCCATGGCATGGAAGAGTCCCGAGTTCGACTCTCGGTGGGTCCACACTGTGTATTTATGCAAAAAACCGCGTCCACGCGGTTTTTTGTTTCTAGAAATAAGTTTTTATTTCAAGTATTTTTGTCTACGCATGTCGGAGAGTACTAGCCATTTGGTCGGATTGGGGTTAGCGTGCTTTTGTTGCCGAATAATTTTACACATAGCTTGCCAGAGCGGTTATCGGTCTGTACCGTACATATTGTCTGCTCGCTTGCGTGTCGAAACAGCCAAGTTGGTGTCTAGCGGCGCGCTTGCTTCGGAAGCACGCCGCTGGAGGAGGGGCTCGCTGCTGCGATTTCATCATTGTTTCTCCGTGGTCGCGGCCGCGAGGGTCGGCGGACGTGTTGGAGACGTCCGCCGGCCACCCCCTCCAGCACCAGCAACTGTGGCTTAGTTCCTAGTGGCGTGGCGCTCTCAACAGTGGAGGGGCACGCCCATTCCGGCAAGTACGGAGGAGCGATGAGTATAGAGATAAAGGTGACCACCAAGACTGGCGTCATCATCACTGGCACCGTCGAGGTCGGTACCACCGTCGCCAACGTCAGGATCGAAGCGAAAGGCGTCCCCCTGAACAGAGCCGTTCTGCTCGCCGCCCTGGAGACCCTGGGGCAGGCGTTCGAGAAAGACGGGGCGAAGGGGGGCGAGTCCTAGCCTCGGTTCGGCGCTTGGACATTGCCGTGTCTGCCCCGAGCAGGCCTAGACGCAAAATCAAGGGCGAACGAGTTCGTTCGTTCGCCCGGCTTCACACATTTAAAAGTCAATTAGTCCCTGGTTCACCCCAGGGCGTTATTAACTTGAATTCCATAAGGTTTTGGGTTAGAATCCCCGCACTGTTTGCGCCGTGCCGGCCCGGCCGCGTCCAGGATAAAATTGCCGGGTCGAGTTTATTTTAAAGCGGATTCATCGGGTTTTTAACTTGCTATGTCGCTGAAGATCGGAATCGTCGGGCTGCCGAACGTCGGCAAATCCACCCTGTTCAACGCGCTCACCCGCAGCAAGCAGGCAGACGCGCAAAATTATCCTTTTTGCACCATCGAGCCGAACGTCGGTGTGGTTGAGGTCCCGGACAAGAGGCTCTCGGAGCTCGCGGCCGTTTCCCGGTCCGCCAAAATAATTCCGACCGCGATTGAGTTCGTGGACATTGCCGGTCTGGTTAAGGGCGCTTCGGAGGGCGAGGGCCTGGGCAACAAATTTTTGGCGCATATCCGCGAGGTGGATGCCATCGCCCAGGTGGTGCGGGCATTTGCCGACGACAACATTATCCACGTGCACAACCGTGTTGACCCGAAAGAGGACGCGGAAATTATCAATCTCGAGCTGGTGCTCGCCGACTGGCAGACTGTGGCGAAGCGGTTGGAAACGACCCGGAAAAACGCCAAAGGAGCCGCGGCCAAGGATTTCCAAAAGGAACTGGCGCTTCTCGAGCGCCTGGACGCTCATTTACAGACAGGCCAATCCGCCCGCGAGCTGGCTTTCGACGAGGACGAGGCCGCCATGGTGACAGAGCTGCACCTTTTGACCATGAAGCCGCTGATGTACGTAGTCAACAGCAGCGAAGGGCTGGCGGGCGGCAAAGAGCAGGCGGGGACGGTAATAGATCCGGCGGTTCCGCACGTATACGTGTGCGCGCGTCTGGAGGCAGAGTTGGCCGATCTGCCGCTCGACGAGGCCCGGCAGTATATGAAAGATTTGGGTTTGGACCAATCCGGTCTCGATAAAATAATCGTCGCCGGTTATAGTCTATTGGACCTGGTAACTTACTTTACCTCGGGCGAGCCCGAGACGCGCGCCTGGACCGTGCGGCGCAATACTTTGGGCCCGGAGGCGGCCGGCGTCATCCATACTGACTTTATCAAAGGGTATATCAAGGCCGACGTGGTGGATTGGAAAGACTTTGTCGAGTGTGGCGGCTGGGGCGGCGCGCGTGAGAGAGGGAAACTCCGGATCGAGGGCAAGGAATATGTGGTCAAAGACGGAGACGTGTGCTATTTTCACGTGTCGGCATGATGGGGTGAAAGGCTTTGAAGAAATTTTTGGAGACAAAGTGGAGCGCGAATAAAATAAAAAATCCCCGTTCCGGGGATTTTTTATTTTATTCGGCTGCTTTGACAACCTCGGCGGCGGTTTCATCTACAGACTCACCCGCCTGTTGGTCTGCCTCGACTGCCTGGGCCAAGGACTCGTTATGCGGATCGGCCGCGAGCGCCTCTGCCGCTGCTTTTTCAAAAGCTGCGCCAGCAGCGGCCGCTTCGGCGGCTCTATGTTGCAGTTCGCCTTCCATACGCGAAATTTAAAAATTATTAATTATATTTTAGCATAAAAAACGGCCAAAGTCAAGGTTTTTTGCGGGAAAATATTTTTTAGACCAGGCTCGGGGCGAAAAAAGTCGGCGAAAGACCCCGCGGTTTCCTGGCGTCGGCGCAACGACTGCGGCTGTCCGGATTGTTTGGCGATACAAAAAAAATGACATTGACAAAAGGGTTTTTTTCTGCTATAATATAAACATAAATAAAATCTCCGGAGCAAACAAACATAAACAAATATGAAACAGACATACGACGGGCCGTCGGCGCCCGAATCATCGTTGTATTTAGTTTATTATTACCTGTTTGCGAGCGTGATCCTGTCAGTGGCGGTGTATCTCTTTACCTAAAATATAGAGGAAAATCCACGCGGAGCGTGGATTTTTTATCCGTCCCTTGGGCGGCTTGTACAGGTTCGCTTTCGCGTTCTATACCGGCTACCGGGGGCCAGTTGTTATGTCTCCGGTGCCTTTTCACGAAGAGTATCTGCATCACCAGAAAACACCGAGCTCGGCTTCTATCCGCGAGCTGGTTTTCGGCATGGAAGACGGCATGGTTTCCACCATGGGGGCGATTACCGGCATCGCGACGGCCACGCAAAACCATTTTACTGTCGTGCTCTCGGGGGTCGTCATCATCGCGGTCGAGTCTATTTCTATGGCGGTCGGATCGTATCTTTCGAGCAAGTCCGAGAAGGCTATAGACGAGCGTAAGGTGGAAGAGGAAAAAGAGGAGATTAGAAAGTATCCGCACGAGGAGAAGGAGGAAATGGCCGAACTGTTTGTTAAGGACGGCTGGCCCAATGATCTGGCGAAGACTATGGCGGAGCACACGGCCAAAGACCACGGCCTTATGCTCAAGGAGATGGCTTACCGGGAGCTTTATGTGGTGCCCGAGGCCGGCGAGTCGCCTTTGAAAAATGCCTGGGTCATGGGCGTGTCATACGTGGTCGGCGGATTTATTCCGCTTTTGCCCTATTTCTTTTTTGGAATTTTCGCGGCCATCCTTTTGTCCATCCCTGTTACACTTATTGCCCTGTTTGCCCTGGGCAGCTTTACTACCAAGTTTTCACGGCGCACGTGGTGGAAAGCCGGGCTCGAAATGCTGACCCTCGCCTCGGCGGCGGCGTTGGTAGGCTACGGCGCCGGGCAGCTGGTGGACCGCTGGTGGCTGACTGAAGGGTAAGCAAAGTAAAGCCGGCGTAATAACAAAACGGCCCGCAATTGAGCTGGCCGTTTGGGGAAGATTAATTTTTTTGAAATTTCCAAATTTGCCGGGCTACCCACTGTCCGGGGCGGGCGTAGAGAAGAGAGTCGCTGTCCGGCGACAGCGGGCAGACAGAGAAGCCCGCTTTTTTAATCGCCCCCAGGCAGTTTACGGAGGTAACTTCGTCGCGGTAGCGAAATTCCGGCAGAACAAACACCACCGGAGCGTCTGGTTTGAGTATTTTGGCGAAAGTGCGGAAAACGTGCGTGTACAAATCGGCCAGCTCCCGCGCCTGGGCAATGACAAAGTCGCGCGGTTCGCGGCCGCGCAGCGGTTTACCCAGGTACGGCTCGGTGACAACGGCGGCGACAGAATGCGCCGGCAGCCGTTTGAAAAGCTCGCGGGCGTCCGATTGGTACAGTTTGAAATCAATTTTTTTGGCGCCGCCCAGACGCTCGGCGAACCATTTATAATTGCGTTCGCTGTCGGCGATGGCCTTGGGCGAGTGGTCGCTGCCGACGATACGCGCGAAGCCCAAAGATAACGCCTCTATAAGGACGGTGCCTGAGCCGCAAAAAGGATCGAGGAGCGCGCCGTCATTTTCGGCTCCGCTGAGATTGATCATGAGGCGCGCCAGCTTTGGCGGCAGCATACCGCTTTTGGGGTCATAGCCCGGCCGGCCGTAGTCGCGTTCGCTCCAAGCTTCGATGGGCTGGATAGCGCGCGTAACAAAGAGCTCGTTCCGGTGCATCGTGAGGTCGGTGCCGGTCGCGACCAAGTTGTTGTGCAGAATAGTGGCCGTGTTTTTGGGTTCAATGTAGCGGACCGAACGGCCGGCGCTTTTGAGGTTTTTTTTTGTTTCTATTGCCAGGCGTTCGGCATTCGGGCCGGAAAGGGAAAAACTCAGTTTTCCGGCGGCGGGCAGACGGCAAAGATAATCATGGATAGCCGCGGCCGGGTTGTCAGCCGGGCCGATAGATTCGAGAATTTTTACTGTGCCGCCCAGCCGCTCCATAAGTTCGGGGGCTTCAAGCGGGGAAGAGCTGGAAATTCGGTAGAGGTTTTTTTCTTCACGCGCGGCGCTAAATTGGAGCCGGCTTTTTTTGAGTACGGTTTCCAGTTCAGCTATGGAAAGCTCCGGTTCACGGCCGAGATAAAAAAGGTATTGGGGCATATTGTGCGTAGCGCGGGCAAAACGGCGGGTTAAAATTCTGTCTGGCGGATACTACCACAGTCTTACGGTTTTGTCGAAGAGGCAAAGACGAATGGGTCGCGCCCCGCGGCCAGGGTAGAGGTAGAGAATTTTTGCTGCTTGGCGGCCGCGGTCTCTTCGTACAGTTTGAAGTTGACGGGTTTAATCTGGGGGCTGGCGGCCGCCAGCCCGTAGGTCTGTGCGGCGCCGATTGTCTGGTATATATGACGGTAAACGAACCAGCCGGTCAACGCCAGGATGGCCGCGATAACGGCCAGGGCCGCGATGGCGATAAGGCGGATAGGCCGGACACTGCGGTAAGCCCGGTGAAAGGAGAGCAGTTCGGCCGGATTTTTTTTGGGAAAAGATAACATAGGCGCCGGTTATTCGCGGCTGTAAATTTTGGCCGTAAAGTCGAGCGTTACCGACCCGTCGCGCGCGCCGCGATTCCAGGAGAGCTCAGGGATGATAACGTAATACGGCAGTCGCTCCAGCTCTTTGAGATACTCGATGTGGCTCGCGAAAGCCCCGCTATTGTGAAAGGTAAAGGTATAGTAACCACCGCGGTGGATGCCCCCCGGGTCTGTCTTGGAGCCGGGGCTGTACTGGACGTTGAGCGATTGGGTGAGGCGAAGCCTTTCGGCCCGCTCCTCGAAACTTTTTATGAGTTCAAGCTCGGCGGCGCCCGAGACGGCAAAATCTTTGAAAGTCGCTGTCGCCTCTCTTACCTCGGTGAGCTTGGAAATGGACCGTCTGAGCTGGCTCGTACGCTCGTAGTTATCGTTTACTTCCTCGCTCGCGGCGCGGATATAGTTCTCCCACCGTTTGACCTGGGCGACGGAGGGTAGAATAACGGCCACCACTATGACGGCAGTCGCGGTAAGCACCGCCGCTGCCAGAAGAAGGATTTTGGTTTTGAGGGATAAGGCCATCATAGCGGTTTCATGGCGGCTGTAAGGGAAAACGAGACGTTTTCTTTGTGGGTAAGCTGGCCCGGAGAAAGGGGCGCCGCGAGGCGGCACCGGCCGCTGCAGGATATTTCCTCCAGAAGTTTGGACAGGGCGATAAGATCTTCGCGCGTGGCCGCCACGCCCGCCAGGTTGATCTCGCCGGAGACGGGTTTTATTTGCAGCGCCGTAAGCTTGACCCCGGGGGGAATCGCGCCCGCTATTTCCGCCATAAGCGGCGTCCATTCCCGGTACTCCTGCTGGATTTGAGCGGCATCTTTTAAAATTTCATTGACGTCCCTGATATCGCGATTGATGTTGGCGTAGTAGCTGGCCACGGAGGAAACATTGTTGGTGATATCGTGGAAAAAACGCTCCAGCACGTATTGCGAGCCCATCACCGCCACGGCCGAAACGCTGACCACCACAAAGAAAACCTCGGACAAATTACGCAGGAATTGGAAGATGGCCAGCCGCTCAAGGTGGCGTTTTTTTTCTGGCGAGAGCAGGTTGAGGCGGGTGGGGTACATGGCGCTCGGGGGAGGGTGAGAAACTGGCGGGCTGTTCGGGCTTGCCCGCTGTCTTTTACAGCACGGGGCTCGGTGAATGGATGTTGTCCGCGGCCCGCAGGGCGAGGCCGATGGCCGTAGCGTACGTGAGCGGTTCGATATCCGGGAATTGCGGCGCGCTGATATGCTTGTCTTCGGACAGGTTTTTCCAGGGCAGCCCGGGCGCGCAGTCTATTTTTAGGCAGTGCGTGAGCAGTTCAGGCAATTTGACCAGCCGGGCGCTGCCGCCGCACATGGTAATGTGGGTGATACGGTTGGCGCGGGGGAAGTGGGTGTAATAGAAATTGATCGCCCGGTCTATGTCGCGCGCCAGATTTTCGGCCAGCTTGAGCACGCCGGCGTGCGCCCGTTCGTGGCCCTCGAGAGCCAGCCCGGAGCGCAGTTTGTCTGCCTCGGCCTTTTCGTAGGCAACGGCTGCCGCCTGCTGGATGGCGGTAGTGATGATTTCGCCCGAGAAGTTGAGGCTCGTGCTGAATTGGACGCTGTCGTTGTCATAAATAATGAGGCTGGAGCGGGCGGCGCCTAGATCCAGGATCCCGCGGGCTTCGCCCGCGTAAACTTTGCCGGCGGTGATCATGGTGCGGACGATGGCCAGGGCCTCGATTTCGAGGCCGACGACGCCCAGTCCGAGGCTTTCGAGCAGGTAGGTATAGGAGTCGGCAATGTTCTGCGGGCAGGCGCCGATGAGCACGCGGGTGCATTCGCCGCTGCCCTCGGCGCAGGGCAGAGCGTGCCAGTCGAGGTAATATTTGTCCTCGTCGGCAAAGGGGATGTGCCGCTTGGCTTCGAGCATGATATCGTCCTCGATAATTTCTTCCGGCGCCTTGCCGACGGTGATAAGCTTGACGAACGTTTTGGCTTCCGGCAGGCAGGCGACCACCCAGGGACTTTTGACCGGTTTCTCGCCTTGTTTGGTCCCGGCGAGCAGCTTGGCTATGTAGTGGCGCACCTGTTCGGGCTGGACGAGTTCGCCGTTAACTATGAGCCCGTAGGGCAGCCTAAGGGAGCGCAGGACCCGAATGCGGTAGCGCGGTCCCCGCCAGCAGCCGCCGAGATTATCCAACTGGACCAGCTTGAGAGAGAGGTCGCCGATATCCAGCCCGAAAGCGTGGGGAAAGGGATTGCTAAGCATACAGAGCGGGGGGGCCGGCCGACCGGCCCGGGGCATAACCGGTACGTAGATTTAAAAATTTTGGATCAGGGTAAACATCGGCATGACGACAGCGACGGCAATACCCGCCACGCCGAGGCCGAGGACGATAATTATTACCGGTTCAATAATAGTGGAAAAATTTTTCATCGTTTTGTCCACTTCCTGGCCGTAGAAATCGGCGAGCTCGGCCAATAGCCGGTCAATTTCGCCCGTGCGTTCGCCGACCATGATCATCTCGGTAACAATGGGCGGGAACAGCCGGGCGTGGCCGCGCAGAATTTCCGACAGCGGTTCGCCGCTTTTGAGCCTTTCACAGGCGCCGCGCAGAGCTTCTTTGTAGAGCTGGTTGCCGCAGGTGTCGGCGGCATTTTCAGTCGCCTGGATGATGGGCAAGGTGCTTTTCAAAAGCGACGAAAGAGTGAGCGAAAAGCGCGCGAGATTGATGTTTTTGATCACGCGGCCGGCAATGGGCAGACTGAGGTTAAGGCGGTGTACGAGCCGTTTGAACGGCAGGGAGCGACGCAAACCGGCGATAAACAACGCCAGGGCGGCGGCAAAAAAAACAGTGATGAGTACGAGATTTACGGGATTACTGAAAAAATTGGTGAGCGCGATCAGAATGCGGGTGGCGAGCGGCAGGCTGGCGTCGAACTCGTCGAAGAGCGTAATCAGTTTGGGCAGGACGACAGTTACCATCATGACGGCCACGGCGCCCATGGCCGTGAGAATTACGGCCGGATAAATCATAGCGCCGCGGATGGAGGAGGTGAGTTCGTGGGTTTTGCGCATTTGCACCACCACCTGGCCGAGCGACTCCTCCAGCTTGCCGGCGAGCTCCCCGGCCGCGATCATGCGGACGTAAATCGGCGGGAACACCTGGCGGTGTTCGGCGAGCACATCGGAAAGCGGCCGGCCTTTTTCCACCTCGTTTTTGATAACCTGGATAACTCCGCGGAAATAACGCTGCTCGGTCTCTTTGGCCAGGACTTCGAGCGCCTCGACCAGCGAGAGACCGGCATGGATCATGGTGCGCAGGTGGTCGACGAAGAATATCTTCTGGATGAAAGGCACTTTGCGCAGCTCGAAATGAATCTCTGCGCGCAGTCCGGTTTTGAGTTTGGCGCTGACAGGCGGCATATGGATTTTAGTCGCGCGTGGCGCGCAGCACTTCCTCGATCGTGGTAACGCCTTGTTTGGCTTTGACCAGCCCGTCTTGGAACATGGTGATCATTCCTTGCTTTTCTTCGGCATACTTTTTTATTTCGTCGGCGCTGGCGCGGGAGTTGATAAGCGCCGTCAACTCCTTGTCTATCTCGAGCACCTCGTAAATGCCGACGCGGCCTTTGTAACCGCTCGATTTGCAGCGCGAACAGCCGGCGCCGCGAAAGAAGCGGAGCGTTTCCAGGCTTTTTTCGCCGGGTTCGAGCTTGATTCCGGCAGCGCCGTAAAGCGTGAGCAATTTTTTGGCGTCAAGCAGGCGGGAAAGTTCGGCGGTGGCCGATTTATCGAGAGGGTACTCCTGCTTGCAGTAGGCGCAGATTTTGCGCACCAGGCGTTGAGCAACGATAATATTGGCAGTAAAGGCAATCAGGAAGGCCGGAATATCCATGTCAGCCAGCCGGGGGATGGTGGTGGGCGCGTCGTTGGTGTGCAGGGTCGAGAGCACCAAGTGCCCGGTCATGGCGGCGTGGATGGCAATTTCGGCCGTCTCTTGGTCGCGGATTTCGCCGACCATGATGATGTCCGGATCCTGGCGCAAAAAGGCGCGCAGCCCCTAAAAGGGAGTAAAGAGTGGTGGTTTTGCCGCTGCCGGTGGGGCCGGTAACAAGGACCATGCCGTGCGGTTTGGCGATGGCGCGCTCGACGATGGCCTTGGGACCGGGCAGAAAACCGAGTTCGTCCAAGGTGAGCGGTTTTTGGCCTTCCTGCAAAACGCGCATGACGATTTTTTCGCCGTCATAGACCGGGATGATGGAAACGCGGAAGGACAGCTGTTCGTCGTGCAGTTTTATTTTGAAGCGGCCGTCCTGCGGTATCATGTGCTCGTCAATTTTGAGATTGGCGAGAATTTTGAGGCGGGCGACAATGCCCTGGGCCACGCGCTCTGGCAGCTGCATGGCCTCGCGCAGGGCGCCGTCTACGCGGTAGCGCACGACAAGCGTGCTTTCCGTCGGCTCAATATGGATATCGCTCGCGCCTTCGTATATGGCGTGTTCGATAACCGTATTGACGATGTTGACTGTCGGCGCTTCGGCGGCCAGTTTTTTGAGGTAGTCGGTGTCGCCGTGAGTAAGGCCTTCGGTAAGTTTGGTGATAAATTTTTCGCCGGTGGTGTCGGTGTGGTAATTTTTTAGGCCCTCTTTGAGCTCGCGCGCCGCGGCCAGGTGGACTACCGGGGTGAGCCCGGTTTTGCGGCGCAGAAATTCGATGGTCTGGATGTCGGTAGGATCGGCCACGGCCACGAAAAGACCCTGGTCGTTTTTGTCGAAAGCGACAACTTGGTGGGTTTCGGCAAATTCTCTGGGGATGGTGGTGAGGATTTCTTGCCTGATTTCTCTGTCTGACAAGCGAACCAGCGGAACGCCGAGGGCGGCCGCGGCTTTTTCGTAGAAAACGCCTTCCGGGACCAGGTTTTTGTCCACTACAACCGTCTCAAGCGGCAGACGCTCGGCGCGGGCGCTGGCAGCGGCCGACTCTATATCCGGCTCGGCCAGTTTGAATTCGGTCAGTAAAAGCGACCGCACGATATCGGTGGGAAGCATAGGAGGGGAATTGCAGGGGGTATAATAACACATCCGCACTAATAAAAAAACCGCCGGAAACGCGGTGTGGTGGTCCGGAACGGCGGCCGCTCCCGTCGGCGCACAGGGCGCTGGGTGCGGCCGCCGGTCCGGCGGTCAGAGGACCAGGTAGACGAGCAGGCCGACGAGGGCCAGGAAAGCGAAGAAGCGCATGCTGTCGTTCCAGACGACGAGCTCCTCGGCCCGGTCCGGCTCGAACGCTCTGTGCCCCAGGTCGTAGGCCTCGGACAGGGAGAGAGTCTTGCTCCTGATCATGGGACTCCTTTTCCAGCGCCTGGGCTGGTTTAAACATATTAAGCTAGGTTTATATTTTCGTCAAATTGGCGCTTAGTTTGCAAGCGTTAAAAAAGGGCTTTGTACACACCAGTTTACATCACGTACGGCTTTCTCTATACTTTAAGATATAGAAAACTCACAGCGGGTCCCCCCCCCCCCTTTTTCGCCTCAACGTATCCTTATTTTCGCGGCACCAAAACTCGCTCTTGTGGGGTAAGACATTGGTGCCGCGAAAATCAGGATACGTTTCGGCCAAAATTAGAAGATAATTGCTAATAGCTCACTATTCAGTTTAAAAATATATTGACTATGGTACCAAAATTTTTGGCTTTATTAAGCTTAATAATCATAATACCGGTATTGGCGCAGGCCCAAACCACGCCCGCGGTTACGACCACGCCGACCACCACTTATGAGCTGCCCACCACGACCGCGGCGGATAGCGGCTCATTGTCCCCGACTACCGCGCCCGGACCGGTTATAGAGGACGACGGCGCTGGTGCGACAGTCGTGCCGGTAGGAACCCTGGTAGCAAAAGACGACCCTTTTTCCCTGGATGAATTCGGCGACATCCTTAACCTGGGCGACGCCGAACTGCCGACGATTGTGGCGCGGCTGATCCGCGTTTTTTTGAGCCTGCTCGGCCTGGTGTTTTTTCTTATGATCCTTTATAGCGGCGTGCTTTGGCTGACTGCGGGCGGGGATGACGAGAAAGTGGGCAAAGCTCGGCGCACCCTCATAAATGCGCTCATTGGACTAGTGATCATATTCGTCGCCAACAGCCTGGTGAGATTTCTTATCGACGCCCTGACCGAGGCGACGGGCGCAAACGGCGGATAAAGCCGGTTAACCGTAATAATTATGGAATCGCTTATTTTCTTTCTTGGCCGGGTTATATTCGGCGGGTACTTCGTTATCAACGCGATCAACCACTTTACAAAAACCGACCGGCTAGTCGGGTACGCTGAGTCCAAAGGCGTGCGCCGGGCGCGGGCGGCGGTGCTCGGCGCCGGACTCTTGATTCTTGGCGGCGGGCTGGGAGTGATCTTCGGCGTCTATGTGGACTTGGCGGCCCTGGCCTTGGCGTTGTTTTTGTTGCCGGTATCATACCGGATGCACGCATTTTGGCGGGAAACGGGCGAGGCGCGGATGATTGACCAGATAAATTTTAACAAGAACATGGCCCTGCTGGGGGCGGCGCTGATGATGAGCTACATCAGTGAACCCTGGCCATGGAGTCTATAGCTTCTTGACGTTGTTTGGTCGGCAGAGAGGTAAAAGGGCAGTTTTGATTGACGCCCAAGTCGGCCAATGTTACGATACGTCCGTTATTTTCTTCTATGGCGATAATCGGGGCACACGTGTCGGCCGCGGGGGGGCTCCACAATTGTTTCGCCAATGCCGAGGCGATCGGGGCCGAATGCCTGCAGATTTTTGGCGCTTCGCCGCGGCAGTGGACGGCCAATTTGCCAAGCGCCGCGGCGGTCAAACAGTTTAAGGCGGAGGAAAAACGTTCCGGGCTCGGACCGGTGTTTTTGCATGCCGCTTATTTGGTCAATCTCGGGTCAAGTCTTTCTGAATTGCGTTCGAAATCAGTCGCCAGCCTGGCGTCGCACCTGAAAATCGTCGAGCTCATCGGCGCCCGGGGGCTGATTTTCCATATCGGTTCGGCCGGCAAGGGGAGCCGCCGCGAGGCGATCGAGCTGGTCGCCCATGGCATGAAATCGGTGCTCGACCGGGTGCCCGGCAAGGCGCAGCTGATAATGGAGAACGGCGCCGGCGGAGGCGGGAAACTCGGCGCGACGCCGGAGGAGATCGGAGAAATTTTCCGGCTGGTGAAAAACAAGCGGGTAAAGGTCTGCCTCGACACCCAGCACGCGTTTGCCGCCGGAGTTTTGGCTTCTTACAGCCCGGAGGAGATCAGGGCGACAGTGAAGCGTTTTGATGACGCTCTCGGCTGGGAGAATGTCGTCGCTCTGCACGCCAACGATTCGCAGAGCCGGTCCGGGTCGTTCCATGACCGGCACGAGAATATCGGCGAAGGATATATCGGGTTAGGGGGATTCAGAAATTTGGCCGCCGACCCGGACATAAACGGGCGGCCGTGGATTCTCGAGGTGCCGGGGTTTGCCAATGACGGGCCGGACGCTAGAAACGTAGCGATATTGAAGAAAATTTTTGGGCAGGCGGCCGCGGTCTAAGTTTGTGTTTGACAGACGAACAGAAACATGCCAGGATACGTGAAACTTGGTTGGGAGGCAGAGCATGCGGGAGGAAGTTTCCCTTGGGCCCACGACGGCAAACGAGTATCAACGCGCCAAGGAGGCGCTGGCGCAGTGGCGCGCCGAGCATCCCGGAAGCCGTGTAACCACTGCGGAAATCGAGCGCCGGGTTCGGACCCTGCCCTCGGGCCGGGTACAGTTCAGCTTCCTGGTGGTGCAATACTAGCCCGCCATCACCGTTTTCGCCGCCGTCCGCCCCTCCAAGGAGGCGGGGCCAGCACCATGCCCCGATACTTCTTATTATCGCCGCCCGACCGGGCGGATTTTTATTGGATAAAGTTGCCGCTGGCGGCGTCCGGAAGCAACTGGTAACTGGGGTGAGACCGGCGCGGCGTTGGTGTTTTCATGTTATACTGGCCGCAGCCAGATAAAAGTTTCCGCGGCTTTCATTCGCGCGCCGGTCTGAACCCGGTCGGTATTAATAATCGACACTCCATTTATGAACGGTCTAGAAATGGGTTTGGTGGCGGTGGCGCTATCGCTGGATTCATTTGCCGTGGCGCTGTCCGCCAGCGCGGCCAGCCGGCGGGCGCCGGTTCTTCGCTTGGGACTGCTGGTTATCACTTTTGCTGCCACGCAGACCGGGCTCGCTTTTGCCGGCTGGCGATTGGGCGAGGGGATGGCTGTTTGGTTTGAACGGTTCGGGCCCTGGCTGGCGTTTGCCCTGCTGGCGGGAGTGGGGATGAAAATGATCCATGAATCGCTGACCAGCGGCCGGAAAGAGAAAAAGCCTCCGCGTGATTATTTGAAATTCACGGTGATAATTCTTCTGGCTTTGGCCACGAGCATTGACGCCTTTGCTGTTGGCATATCCTTGGCCCTGGTCGAGGCGTCGCGGGCGCTCTCACTTGTGGCCATCGGCACGGCTACCGCGGTATTAGCCGGCGCCGGCGCCGGTTTGGGGCGGCGGTTCGGATCGGTTTTCGGCGACCGGGCGGGTGTTGCCGGGGGTTTGGTGATTGTCGGGATCGGGGTGAAAATGCTGTTGCTTCATTTGTTTTAGTTCCAGGACGCCGACTATACGATGCCTAAATGGTGGTGGAGGAGGGCGGCAAGGTATTAGGCGATCTTTTTCCTCATCAGCTTTCTTTTTGGATCCCTTTTACTTCTCCTTTCCTTGGGGATGCCAGCCTTATTCTCCGCCGCGGCTTTTATGGCCGACGGGCCTTTGAACACTGTGGGATCGAAGCAGGGGAGACCGAAAGTATGCACCCTCGGTCTTTTCCGCGCTGTTTTTTTCATCCTTGTCTCTTTTCTGCCGCCCTCCACTTTTGCCTGGTAATTAACAGGCAAAAGCGGAGGGTACGAGGTTTTAGCCCTCGCCTAAAAATATCTCCTTGAGAATGGGATTATTTATCTGGTTGTTTTTTCCTTCATAAGCCACCTGGCCTTGTTTTAGGATATATACCCGGTCGGCAATGGACATGGCTGACCGGATGTTATGTTCCACCAACAACACGGCTGTTGCGAAGCGGTTATTAATTTCTTTGATCTGGGCAAAAACTTCTTTGATTATTTTTGGTGCCAGTCCGATAGACGGTTCATCCAAGAGCAACAGCCGCGGCCGCGTCATTAGTCCCCGGCCGATGGCCAGTATTTGCTGCTCGCCGCCGGAGAGCCGCCGGGCTGGAGTTTTTCGATTTTCTTTCAGAATAGGGAACAGGGAGATGATGTCCGCAATTCGCTGTTTTTTTTCTTGTTTGTTTTTAAGGCTTAGGCCGCCTATTTCCAGGTTTTCTTCCACTGTCAGCCCTCCGAAGACCGCCTTGCCCTGCGGGACGTAAACTGCACCGCGCGAAAGCATCTCGTCCGGACGGGGGCGGACACGATTTTTCTGCCAGTGAACGCTCCCCCCCGAAACAGGGACCAAACCGAAGATGGCTTTCAAGACCGTGGATTTACCGGCCCCGTTCGGCCCCATGAGGGCGACTATTTCGCCGCGGTTGACATATAAATCAAGGCCGTCGATTACCCTGAGTTTTTTATAATCAACGCATAGGTCGCGCAATTGTATGAGGGAGCGGTTTCGTTTCGACATAGAGATTGATCCGGAATTATTTTTACCTCGGGGGTTTTAATTCCCCAAGTACGCTGCTAGTACTTCCGGGCGGCTTAAGGTCTCGCCGGGCGGCCCGCCGGCTATGAGTTTGCCCCGGTCGAGAACATAGACGACGTCGCACAGCTCGCGGATTATTTTCAGGTTATGCTCTACGAGCATCACAGTCCGTCCGTCGGCGCGCGTTTTTTTCAACAGGGCGCTCACTTTGACGATTATTTCGGGAAACAGGCCGGCAAACGGCTCATCGAGCAGGATGATGTCTGCCGGAGCCGCCAAAACACGCGTTATCTCCAATAATTTGCGCTGGCCGTATGACAGCTCCCCGGCCGGCTTATAGGCCCAGTCTGCCAGTCCGGCTGCGCGCAAAATTTCGTTCGCCCGAAGGGCGAGGTTTTTTTCTGTCCGTCTGCTCAAAGAGCGGAAAAAACTTTTTTCGGACAAAGCCAGCAGAATGTTGTCGATCGTTGTCATTTGGTTGAACAGCCGGACACCTTGGAAGGTGCGCGCGATGCCGTAGCTGGCAATCCGGTGGGGGTTGACGTCCGCGAGGGCGCGGCCTTTAACTTTTATTTTGCCTTGGTCGCTTTTGCATATTCCCGACAACAAATTCAGCAAAGTGCTTTTGCCCGAGCCGTTGGGCCCGATTATGCCGGTGATATTTCCGGCGGGCAGGGAAAGAGTCAAATTATCCACCGCTTTGACGGCAAAAATTTTTTTGGTGAGATCTTTTGTCTCGAGCGCGGCCATACTAAATTTTATATTTACCCAAAAAACCTTGCGGCCGGAAAAACATCATCAATATCAGCGCGGCGCCGTATATGATCTGCCGCAGATTGTCGGCCATGACCGCGGGCAGGCCCAGAAAACGCAGGCTTTCCGGCAAGGTTACCAGGATGGTGGCGCCCAGAAGCGAACCTTTGAGATCGGCCAGGCCGCCCAAAATTACCATCACTAAAATTAGTATTGATTCATTGATGTCAAACGAAGACGGGCTGACATAGGTAACATAGGCAGCCAGTATCGAACCGGCAATAGCGGCCACGCCGCCGCTCACGGCAAGAGCAACGGTCTTAAAAAGGGTTGTGTTGTAGCCAAGCGTTGCCACGACTTCTTCATCTTCGCGTCCGGCCCGGAGTATGCGTCCGAACGGGGCGCTGGTAATATAGGCCAGTAAAGCGTAGACCAGGACGCAAATGAGAAACGCCAACAGGAAAACGGACAAGTGGCTGCGTAAAATATTATCTAAAATTGCCGGAGGGGGGATGCCGGCGATGCCGAGCGCCCCGCCGGTGATATTATTCAAGTTGTTAAAGACGCTCGACATGATGATGACAAAACCCAAAGACGCGAGCAGGTAGTATTCGCCCTGTAAACGGTTCAAAACCAAGCCGATGACCAGAGCGCCGGCGGCGGCGATGGCGGCGCCAAAGAGCATCGAAGCGAAAAAGCCGGTATGATAATTTGCGGTCAAAATAGCGGTGGCATAGGCTCCGGTGCCGTAAAAAGCGGCGTGGGAAAGCGAATACCGTCCGCAGTACCCCACTACCAAATTTAAGCTGAGGCTGAGGATGCAGTAGATGGCGGCCATTATTCCCACGTGGGCCAGGTATTCCATATTATTTCAGCGCACCTTCCGGCCGCAGCCGCAAAAAAATAATTAACAGGATAAACGTAATGGCCGGCTTCCATTCTCCGCCGATCAGCCAGGCCCCCAGGTTTTCCGTCAGGCCCAAGACAACAGAGCCGACCAAAACGCCACCGAAACTGCCGAGCCCGCCGACGATCGCCCCGACAGTGCCTCCCATAAGCAGGTTGGTGCCCATGGCCGGCTTGAGTCCGGTGTCGAATCCGACTAAAATTCCGGCCAAACCGGCCAGTACGGAGCCGGCAAAAAAGGCCCGGCCGGCAATGGTTTCGGTTTTGATTCCCGCCGCCGCCGCCATTTCTTCGTTGTCGTTTAGCGCCCGCAGCTTTTTGCCCGCTCCGGTGAACCGGTATACCGCGGCTAGGCCGAGAAAAATAAATCCGGACAAAACGACCATCAGGAGTTGCGGGCGCGTGACAATCGCCCCGGGCAAAATTAGACTTGATACGGTGGAATAATTGCGGTAAAGCACCTGGAATTGGTTGGTGAAAAGCAGGGCGAGCGCCGATTGGAGCAGCACCATGAGGCCTAGGCTGGCGACCATAACAACTCCGGGCGACGAACCCCGGTGTTTCATGGGCTGAAAGATAATTTTATATGAGACTAACCCCAGCAGGCCGGCCGTTACAAGGGCTAGCCCGACTCCCACGCCGACAGGTAAATGCCGCGTCCGGCTGAAGTACAGGACAGCGTAACCGGCGACCGTCGCCATTGAGCCGTGGGAGAAGTTAAAGAATCTGGTTGTTTTGTATTGCAAATAGAATCCCATGGCCATGAGAGCGTAGATTGAGCCCGAGATTAGGCTGTCGGCCGCTATTTGCCCTAACATACAACGAACTGGTAGCGAGTTATCAGCAATTCTATCCTAAGTCGAGCCGAAACAGAGACTGATTTTTACGGCACCAATGTCTGAGCCTGTAAGAGCGAGTTTTGGTGCCGTGAAAATCAGTCTCTGTTTGAGGCGAAAAGGGAGAAACTCGCTGTGAGTTCAACCTGATTTTAGAGACAAAATATCCCGGGATGGCCGGGATATTTTGGTTCTTACTCCTCCGCCACGACTATCTTCCCGTCCCTAAATTCTTTTATCATGTAGTCGGCCGTGGCCAGATCGCCGTTTTTGTCCAGAGTATAGGAGTCAGCGATGCCCTGGTAGCCGTTTAGCTTGTACAGTCCGGATTTAATTTTGTCCGGGTTGTCTCCGGCGTCCTGCATGATTTTCGCCAGTATCTTGACCGCGTCATAACCGCGCGGGGAATAGGCGTTGACGTTTTGCCCCTGGGGGGTTTTGTTCATGTCGTCAACAAACGTCTGGGGCAGCTGCCGATTGGCGATCACGGTATATTTTACGCCGTCGGCCAGACTGCCTAATGACGCGGCGATTTTGGGATCTTCCCAGACATCGCCGCCCAAAATCGGGGCGGTTACTCCCAGCTCTTTCAACTGTTTGAGGCCGACCATTCCGGAGTTGACCATGCCGGGAAAGTACACCAGTTCCGGATCGGCGTCTTTAATTTTTAAAATTTCCGTGCGGTAATCCCGGCCGTCCGCTTTGACGCCTTGTTCGGCCACAATTTCTCCGCCGAGGTCCGTGAATGTTTTGCGGAAGACATCCTTTACTCCAGCACTCCATTCGCTGTCATTGTTGAACAGAATGGCGACTTTCTTTTTATTGAGTTTTTGGTAGACATACTCCGCTACGTATTTGCCCTGAAAAGAGTCGGAGGCGATGAGGCGGAAGACGTAGTCGCCGGCATCAGTGAGCTTGGGGTTGGTCGAAGCCGGGGACAGGAGCACTTTTTTGTTGTTTTCCGCCACCGGGGCGACGCCCAGGCTTTCGGTGGAACAAAGGGTAAGAATCACCGGCGTATTATCCGTCAGGATTAATTTATTGCCGGCGTTGAGGGCAGTCTTGGTGTCGCACTGGCCGTCCTCGGTAATGATCTCCAGGCGGCGGCCGTTGATTCCGCCGGCACTATTGACCTCGGATACGGCGATATTAAGGGCCGCCTGCATGTTTTCGCCGTAGCTCGCGGCGTCTCCGGTCATAGGGCCGACAAAGCCGATCTTGATCGGGCCAGCTGTTTTGCCGGCGGCGGTGTTTTCGCCCGAACTGTTGCCGCAGCCGGCGCCGACCAGCATGAGAATCGCTGCCACGGCCGCGGGGATGAAGAAAAGTCGTTTCTTCATAGGGGTTGAAAATTAATTCGCTAAATTAACTGAAGAAGTATAGGTTTAGTTTTAAAAAAAGTCAACGGTTATATCGTAAGCGGCATTTAAATTTATTTTTGCTTATTTTTATGTAAAATAAGCAAAATATTGACAGAGACGCGAATCTGTGCTATAGTCTAAAAAATAGACATAGTGATTTTTTGGCTGAGTTAAGATAAATAATATCCACCGGCGGTATGGATTTCGAGCTGCAAACAATTCAAAACCTTGGTTTAGACGAAAAACAGGCCAAGGTTTACTTGGCCGCTCTGGAGCTGGGGCTGGCTTCGGTCTGCGAGCTGGCGGAAAAATCCGGGGTGAAAAGGACGAGTATCTATAATTTTTTGGAAGAAATGAAAGCGCGCCGTTTATTGTCCGAGGTCAAGAAAGGGGGAAAGGTTTTTTTTCAGCCGGGGAGTCCGGAGTTACTGGTGTCGCAGGCCAAGGAACAGCTCAAGAAGGTGCAGGATTCGGTTCCTTTTTTGCTGGGCTTGTATAATTTGCCGGCTAATAAGCCTAAAGTTAAATTTTTTTTGGGTATTGACGGCTTAAAAAATCTCTATGAAGAAATTTGGCAGGTGGGGGAGCCCATTTACGGTTATTCCGATTATGAAAAAATGCTGGGCGGAATGGACCAGGAGTATGTGGAGTACATGTGGGGGTTTGCCAAAAGGCGCGCGGCCCTGGGTATACCTTTTTACAGCATAACCGAGGATGGACCGTACGGCCGGCTGGCAGTGGCCAGGGACAAAGAGCAGAAACGCGTTACCAAGCTGGTCAAGGGCGGAGCGTTTGAAACCGAAGTAAATATCTACGGCAAATATGTGGCGATTGCCAGTTTTCGCCGCCCCTACGCCGGGGTGATTATCGAGGACGTGGCGATCGCCAAGACTATGAAGTCTATTTGGAAGATGCTCTGGGATAAACTCGAGTAATATCCGGAGTCGGGGTGGGATAGAGGAAAGAAAATGGCATTCGCCGGCGTACTATATAGTATAAGCATAAATTATGCTGACGGAGGCAGACGCCCGTGCCAAAAGCGACCGGGAACTTATCGCCCTCTCGGCTCGCGAGCCAGAGGTTTTTCTGTATTTGGTGCGGCGGTACGAAGACCGTCTGGCGCGGTTTGTCCGGCGGATATCGGCTGTCTCGGCCGAGGACGCCGAGGATATTTTGCAGGAAGCTTTTTTGAAAATGTACACGCATCTGCATAGCTACGATCCGCACTGGGAGTTTTCGTCGTGGGCTTACCGGATAGTCCGGCACGAGACGATCAGCGCCTTTCGCAAGCGCCAGGCCCGGCCGTGCGTTACCTTTGCCGATTTGGGCGATGAGGCGGTTTCGCGCCTGGCCTCGTTTGCGGATATGGCCGCGGAAACCGACCAGACGCTCGGCCGCGAGCGTCTGGAGCGGGCGCTCAATAAGCTGGATGTGAAGTACCGTGAGGCCGTGGTTCTAAAATTTTTGGAAGATAAAACTTACGATGAGATAGCGGATATATTAAAGCTGCCGCCCGGCACGGTGGCGACCCGGATTAACCGGGCGAAGAAAAAATTAGCCGGCATTTTGCGCCTAACCGCACCGTATGTCCGTAGCTGACAGGATTGGCAAAAAAATTCACGATGAACGCCTGACGCCCTCTCCGCGTTGGCACACAGCGGCCTCTCGGGCCGCGCTCTACACGCTCGCGGCGCTGGTGCTTATTTTGGGCGCGGTGGCCATCGCGGTTACCTGGTATATTGTCGAGCATTTCGACGCCGAAATGGCGCGCTACTCCCGGCGGGGGTTCGCCGCCGAATGGCTGCTGGCGCTGCCGTATGTCTGGATCGGGCTGTTTGTCTTGATCGCTGTTTTGCTGGTCGTACAAATTCGCCATGTGGGCCGGGGCTACCGGCTCCGCCTGTCTTTTTTGGCGACGGCAGCCGTGATTATCAGCTTGGCTACCGGCGCTATTCTGCGCAGCGCCGGAGTGGGCGACGTGGTGGACAGCTCCTTGGTGGAGGCAGTGCCCGGATACCGCGCGGCCGGATCGCTCCAGGAGCGGCACTGGCTGCGGCCCGGCGACGGTCTGTTGGCCGGCGTTGTCCATGAGCGGCTGGCGGGACAGGAGTTTGTTCTCAAAGACGTCTCCGGGCGGCAGTGGCGGGTTATTGTCGTTTCGTCCACTATGCCGCAGCGCTTTATCCCGCCGACCGGCTCGCGCGTGCGCGTCGCCGGGGAACTTTTGGACGAAGACCGTTTCCGGGCATACTTCATCCGGCCGCTCATGCCGGGCAAGCGGCGGTTTATGCACCGCCTGCTGGAGAGACCGCCCCAGGGCAACCTGCCGGCGCACCTTTCGCCGTGAAAGAAACTCATGGGCGGCCGCGTAATACCCTATAGGCGCGAGTTTATCGCGCCGGAGCGGGCCCGCTCATTAATATATCTTTATCTATGCCTTTGCCAATTACAGCCCTCGCGGCCTTGGGAATGACTGGAGCCCTTATGGCCGGCGGCCCGGCGGCGGCCAGTTGGCCGAATCGCCATATGGGCGGCCTGGGTCTCGGTTCCGAGACGCACCAGGCCGTGCACCAGGCCATGGCGGCGCATGATTATGCCGCCTTTAAGACTGCCGTGGGCGACAAACTGCCTGCGGGCATGACCGAGGAGAAGTTTAACCAGCTCGCGGACAACTTAGCCGGGAGAAAAGACAAGTTTCTGGCGAAACACCCAGGGGTTAGTCTTGACGCCGAGTCTGCGGCGGCGTTTAAAACGGCCCTGGAACAGAAAGATTACGATGCCTGGAAAAAAATTGTCGGCGATAAGGCGCCATTGGGCACCCTGATTACCAAAGACAATTTTGGCTTGTTCGTTGATAGGCACAATTTGATGCGGGCCGGAAAGTTTAAGGAGGCCGAGGAACTGCGCGTCAAGCTGGGTTTACCGGAGATGAAAATGAAAAGGCTGCATTCCGGCCGAAAGATAATGAAAGGGGTGAGGGCCGAGCGGCGCGCGGATCGGACAGCGCCGGAAGCGCCGCAGAGCTAGGGGAACAGCGGAAATTTTAGACGCAAAAACCACCATACGCTATGGTGGTTTTTGTTGGTGGCTCGTCTGGCAGGACAAATCAGACGAGGCGGACAGATTGGAACTTGGAGCGACAGAGAGCAGCGGCGGTTAGGGGATTTTCGTGAGTTAAACAGCTTTGACCCGCTGGCGGCGGAATGGTATCATGAGAGGACTTTATATATGAAAAAATCCGTTGCCGCCATTGACTTTAACCCTCAGTTCACGGTTGCTTTTGCTGCCATGGAAAAAACTCGCAAGCACATATTTTTGACCGGCCGGGCCGGCACGGGCAAGTCTACGTTGCTCCAGCATTTTCGGCTTCATACCAAGAAGAAGATCGCGGTGCTGGCCCCGACCGGGGTCGCGGCCGTGAATGTTTCCGGACAAACTATCCACTCTTTTTTTCACTTCAAGCCGGACATCACCGTCTCGAAGGTGGAGCGCCTGCCGCCGGACGAGGCGGTGCTTTACGTCAATCTAGATACGATTGTCATTGATGAAATCTCCATGGTTCGGGCGGATCTCCTCGACTGCGCGGACACGTTTTTAAGACTGAACGGGCCGGACAAGCGCCGGCCGTTCGGCGGCGTGCAGATGATTTTTGTCGGCGACCTCCACCAGCTGCCGCCGGTCGTAACTGCGGACGAGGAGTCTATTTTTTCCTCGCACTACGCCAGCCCCTATTTTTTTTCGGCCCAAGTTTTTTCGGGGCCACCGCAGCAGCGGGAATTGTTTGACGATCGGCTGGATTTTTGTTTGGAACTCATTGAACTAAAAAAGATTTACCGCCAGACTGACCGTAAGTTTATCAGCCTTCTCAACGCTATCCGCGATAACGCCGCGACTGACCAGGATATCCGTACTCTCAACAGCCGCTGCGTCGAGCATGAAGCCGTGGCGCGCGACGACCTCGCCATGTATCTCATGACGACCAACGCCATGGCCGCGGAGCGCAATGCCCGCGAACTGGCGCAGCTTAAGGGCACGGAGCATGTCTACCCTGGCACGGTCAAAGGCGTTTTCGATTATAAGGCTCTGCCGACAGATATGACGCTCGCGGTGAAAGTCGGGGCGCAGGTTATGATGCTCACGAACGATCCGGAGGGCCGCTGGATCAACGGCACGACCGGCACGGTCAAAAGCATCAAGCACGACGAAGAGATCAAGGCGGATCTGATTAAAATCGAACTCGCGACCGGGCGGACTGTTTCCGTCGGACCGCATACCTGGGACATGTTCGAGTTCACCTACGACCGTTCGAGCCAGATGATCACCTCGGACACGGTCGGCTCGTTCATCCAGTATCCGTTCAAGCTGGCCTGGGCCATCACGATCCACAAGGCCCAGGGCAAGACGTTCGAGCGGGTGGTGCTCGACATCGGGCGGGGGACGTTTTCGCCCGGCCAGCTCTACGTGGCCCTGTCGCGCGTTACGAGCCTGGAGGGGCTGAAGTTGACGAAGCCGATTCAGCCGCGCCATATCTGGAACGACCGCCGGGTGGCGGAGTTTTTGCGCGCTCTCTCGGGTCGAGCCCGGCCTGCTACTTGCCTTTTGCCCGGAAAGAGGATAGACTCCACACCCGATTCAATTAATAATTAATGATTGAGCAGTATGGCGTTTTATAACAAAGAAAAGAGAACCGGCGCCGGCGGACCGAATAAATTCGGCGGCCGGGGCAATAAAGACCGCCAATTCGGCGGCCGGGGATTCGGCGGCCGCGACGCCGGCCGACCGGCAATGTACCAAGCGGTCTGCGACAAATGCGGCGCCGATTGCGAAGTCCCCTTTCGGCCGACCGGCAACCGGCCGGTATTTTGCCGCGCGTGTTTTGGAAAACAGGGAGCCGCCCAGGCGGATCGCCCGGCCGGCAGAAACTTCGCCGACCCGGGTTACGGCAACAAACGAGTCCGTGAGTTTGACCCGGGCAGAAGCGCGGATAAAAGCACCCAGAATTTCAAGGAACAGTTCGACCTCCTGAACGCCAAGCTGGATAGGATTTTGGAGACGTTGGCCGCGCCGGCCCCCCGGACCGAGACGCCCGAGGAGATAGAAGAAGAGGCAGCTCCGGTGAAAGTTAAAAAAGTAAAAAAAGCCAAGAAGAAATAGCGAGTAAGCAGCCTAAAGAACTGTCCCCAAAGGACGGTTTTTTAGTACTCCGGTCGCCCCGGCCGCTGCCAAGGCCGGTAATTTGTGGTACAGTAGCGGCATAGAATTTGAACTTATGCTTCGTTCTGACGACTTCCAACTTACTTTGGCTACGGGTCTGGATGCCCCGACATCCGTGGCCGCCTATCTGGCGGCGCTCAACGCGGCTCTTAGGAATAAGCCGGCCCGGGTGATCGGGGAGGTGGGCGCGATAAAAATCGCGAGCTCGGGCCACGCGTATTTTTCTCTGCGCGATGCCGACAACGACAGCGTGCTGCAGTGCGTGGTGTGGCGGTCGCGCTACGCGCTCTACGGCGTCGAGCTCCGGGACGGGATGCAGATAGTAGTTTCGGGCACGCCCGAAGTGTATGCGCCCCGCGGTTCGCTGTCGTTTATCGTGGAGAGTCTCGAACTTGTAGGGGAGGGCGCGTTGTGGAAGCGGTACCAGGAATTGAAACAGAAATTAACGCTTGAGGGAGCGTTCGCGGACGAGCGCAAACGGCCGTTGCCGGAGTACATCGAGAACGTGGGCGTCATTACTTCGGCTCAGGGCGCGGTTATCCATGATTTTTTGAACAATCTGGGCCAGTTTGGATTCAAGATTCACTTTGTCGACGCCCGGGTAGAAGGCCCGCGCGCCGCGCCGGACTTTATCGCGGGCCTACGCGCCCTGCGCCGGCGCCCGCTCGATGCGGTCGTAATCATGCGCGGCGGCGGATCGCTCGAGTCGCTCGCCGGTTTCGATAACGAACTCCTTGTCCGCGAGATCGTCGGCTTTCCCGCGCCGGTGATTGCCGGTATCGGGCACCACAAAGACGTGCCGCTCGCGGCGCTGGCGGCCGACCGCGCCGTTTCGACCCCGACGGCCGTAACGCAGCTTCTCAACGCGCCTTATCAGCGGGCGGGACACGAGATTGCGCGCCACGAAGACGCCATCTCCGGGCGGTACCGTTCGTTCTTGGAGGGGATCGGGCAGAACTTGGATTGGAGTGAAGGTAAGATTTATGACCGCTTCGAACGAAGCCTGGAAGCGCATGGTCGCGAGTTCGAAATTATGACCGAGCGCGGGCAGTCGCGGCTGGAAAGTATTTTCGCAGGCTACGACGAGGTCGTCCGGCGTTTGGCCTCCGGAGTCGGGCGTACGGGCAGGGCGGTGGCTGCGGCCGAACAAACCGCGGCTGGGCTGGGTGCCCGCTCCGCCGCGCTCTATGCCCGGGTCCTTGTCCGCGCCGAGGCGTATTTTTGGCAATCCGAACACCTGGTACGCGCCCACGATCCGGAGCGGCGCCTAAGGCAGGGCTACAGTATTGTCTGGAAAAATGGTAGAGTAGTGAAGAGCGCGGCCGATGTGGCGCCCGAAGATTTGATTGACATCCAAACCAATGACGGATCAATCGCCGGTAACGTCATCGGAGTTAGCCGCCGCCAGAATTTATCTCCAAAATAATTTCTCATTTTTGTATGCCGCCCAAAACTAAAGCCAAGGATTCGGTGAACTTGACCCGCACTCTGGGAAGACTCCAAGAGATAGCCGAGTGGTTTGACGCCCAGGAAGAGGTGGATATCGAGGAGGGGCTCGAGAAGGTAAAAGAAGCGGCAGTTCTGATTAAGGCGGGCAGAAGGCGCCTGACCGAGGTGAAGAACGAATTTGAAGCGGTGAAAAAAGAGATGGGAACAGAAGAAACAGCCGTGATTTCGCCAGAGGCGGAGGAGATGACGTTCTAGCGGGACGAACAAAAAAATACCATTGCCAATGGTATTGTGGCCGCCGCTCCCTTAGACGGTGAGTCTTCGGGAGCGGCGTTGTTTGATGCCTACGATCAGGCGGCGCGTGGCATCACTTCCTCGGAGCATCGCCCGCAGCGCCAGACCGGCCCGCTGCGGATGGCCGTGGTGGGCCCGCATTTCGGGCAGTGCCCCTGGCCGCTGCCGCTCTCGTTGTCGATGACGGGCGGCTGTACCTGCCGCGTGAGGGGCGGGGCGCAGTTGAGGCAGACGCCGTTGGCCATGGTCGTCTGCCGCCGGCACAGGTCGCACTCCTGCATCTCGATGGTGACGTTTAAGCCTTCATGGCTCATCACCTTAAAGCCGGCGAGGGCAAGCTCGAGGCAGAACTGCTCCACTATGTGGGCGACTTCCGGGTTTAGGACAGCATCGGACATCGGGACCTCCTTGTTACGCACACACTAGCGGTTTTGGGAGTTTTTTGCAAGTGGAGGCGGCCAGTTAAGGTGTATGGGTCTACGTAGAAATCAGCCGGGCGCAGAAGCTACCTTATTTTTGGCCGTCGAAAGTGGTACAGTACCAGAGGGCAAAATGTTTGCCCTCTAATTGTACTTTAATATGTCCATGAGAAAAGTCGCCGATTGCCGCAAGATGCCGAGCGAAAAGAACTGTTCGGTAGTGATCAGCGGCACGGAAGAAGAAGTCGTACCGCTGGCGGTGCATCACGCCGTGTCCGACCACGGCCACGAGGATACGCCAGAGCTCCGGGATGAGGTCCGCCGTACTCTGGAGGACGAAGTATGAGTGGCGCAGCCGATGGCTGGAATCTGGCTTACGGCCAGGTTCCAGTGTTTTTCCGGCTCCGTCGCCGGCACTGCCGAGCTTTGTCCGCCGGGATCGATTTATGACAGCCGCATCCTCCACAAAAACCACTGCCGGGGCCGTGCGGCGGGCGCTGAGGGCAGACGCCCAACCAGAGCGGGCGCGGACGAATGCCTGGTTTTTCAAAACCGGTAGGGGAGAGTATGGCGAACATGATAAATTTATCGGGGTGGCCAACCCGGACATGCGCCGAGTGGCGCGGGAGTACCGAGATTTGCCGCTCGAAGAGATCGAAAGTTTGCTGCACTCGCCCTGGCACGAAGAACGCCAGACAGCGCTGTTCATCCTGACGTTGCAATTCGCCCGCGCCGGCCGGCGTACGCGCCGGGAGATTTATCGGTTTTACCTGGCCAATACCGCCTGGATAAACAACTGGGACCTGGTGGATTGCTCGGCTTATAAAATTTTAGGTCCTTACCTGGCGGATAAGCCGGCCGCGGTGTTAACCCGGCTCGCGCGTTCAAAAAATCTCTGGGAACGCCGCCTAGCGATTGTGGCCACGCTGGCTTTTATCGTCGAGCGGCGGTTTGAACAGACCCTAAAATTGGCCGTCATTTTGCTCCATGACGAGCACGATTTGTTGCACAAGGCCGTCGGCTGGATGCTGCGGGAGGTGGGAAAACAGGACCGCCGGGAGCTGCGGAATTTTTTAGATACTCACGCCGGCCAAATGCCCCGGACGATGCTCCGCTACGCGATTGAAAAGTTTCCGGACAAAGAGCGTCGAAAATATCTGAGCCGGTAGACAACCCGGCAAATGTAGTTATGCTCACCCCGCACGAGGCCACCAACCGGCGTATCTTCAGCCGCGTAGCGAAGCGCTATGATTCCCCGCTTGCCCGCCGGGTATATTTCGGGCGGCTCTACCGCCATCTTTTGAAAATACTTGAACGCGAGGCCGGCACTACTCTCGGCGGCGCACGCGTACTGGATGTTGCCTGCGGCACTGGCGAGATAATAAACAACCTGGCCCGGCGCTTTTCGGGTTCTGCCTACACCGGCCTCGATATTACCCCGGCGATGCTCGAGCGGGCAAAAAAGAAAACCGCCGGCCTGGCCAACGTATCTTTTGTCGAGGCAACCGTGGATGAATTGCCGTTTTTGGACGGTGCGTTTGACTTGGTAATCTGTTCTGAAGCCTTTCATCACTTCTCCGATCCAGGCCGGGCTCTAAGCGAAATGCGCCGCGTACTCTCGCTCCGGGGCAGACTGTTATTGGTTGATCCGGCGTTCAACCGGCCGTGGATAAGGCGCCTGGCCAATAAATTTTTACCGCGCCTGGAGCACGCCCACGCCGTCTACAGTACAGGGGAATTAGCCGGGTTGATGGAAAATTACGGATTTACGGTCGAGTTTCGTTCGACATACGCCCTGAATAGCTTTATACTGGGGGCCAAAAAGAACTCACAGCGAGTTTCCCCCCTTTCGCCTCAAACAGAGACTGATTTTCACGGCCCCAAAACTCGCTCTTACAGGCTCAGACATTGGTGCCGTAAAAATCAGTCTCTGTTTCGGCTCGACTTAGGATAGAATTGCTAGTAACTCACTACCAGTTCAAAGTCTATATGACCAAGCTATACGCGTTGTTTATTTCATTGGCGCTGTTTGGCGCGACGGCTTTTGTTTTGGCGCGCCTGGACAGACCGGAAGCGACCGGGCCGCGGCCGTCGCCCGGCAAGCCGGCGCTGCTTTCGCCAGAGGAAATTTTTCCGGAGGAAAGTATCGCGGCGGAGGAAATAAAGGCCGTACCGGCAGAAAAAACATCGAATTCCATGCCGGCCCCCAACAAGCCGGTTACAGTTCCGGTCTCCAACCCTCCGGCGGCACAGCCTAAAATAGAACCCAAGTCCGCCCTTGGAGCGGAAACTAAAATCGAAGCGGAACTAAAGGCCGTGCCGCCGCCAGCCATAAAAACACCGGCCCCGGAAATTTCCGCTCCGCCGCCTTTGACGGTCGTGGCTCCGGGTACGGAAGCCGCCGGCGCGCTGACGGCTTCCGGAGTCGTCTCCTGGACCAACACGCACCGCGCTAAGGCGGGTTTGGCGTCTCTTTCGGCCAACGCGGCGCTAGCCAGGATGGCCGACGCCAAGGCGCGCGACATGATAGACAAGGGTTACTTCGCGCATGTATCCCCGGCGGGCGTGGGGATAGAGGATCTGGCCGGCCAGGCCGGTTATGCTTACCTTCTCGTGGGCGAGAACCTGGCTTTGGGTAATTTCAAAACCGATCAAGCGCTGGTGCAGGGCTGGATGGACAGCCCCGGACACCGGGCAAACATTTTGCGGGCGCAGTTTACCGAGATCGGAGTGGCGGTGATACCGGGCACGCACAAAGGTCTGCCGGTGTGGTACGCGGTGCAGGAATTCGGCAAACCGCGATCCGATTGTCCCTGGCCGGACGGAAACACGAAAGCGCAGATTGACAGTATCCAGAGTCAGGCCGAAAAACAGGCGGGCGATATCCAAGCCAAACAAAAAGAACTTGTTTCTCTTTCAAAAAACAACATACCAGAGTACAACCGGCAGGTGGCGGCGTACAATGAACTGGTGAACGCGTATAACATCCTCGCCGCCGAACTCAAGAAATTGGTTGAGGAGTACAACTTTCAGGTTGGCGAGCTTAACGCGTGCACGCGCGGCGGTTAATCCGTTATATGGCGCGCATGGCATTCATTCCCCAGTCCGAATACACGCTTCACGGCGTGCGCTCTTCCGGACCCGGCGGACAAAATGTCAACAAAGTATCGACCAAGGTGGAATTGCGCTGGCCACTGGGAGCCTCCCGTTTTTTCACGGACGAGGAAAAGGAGCGTCTGAGGATAAAACTCAAAAATCGCCTTACTGCCCGCGATGAACTGGTAATCACCGCGGATAATACCCGCTCCCAGGCTCAAAATCGCGCTCTAGCGGTCGAGCGTCTGCATGATCTGGTGCGCGCCGCGCTCGCCGTGCCCAAAAAACGCCGGCCGACTAAACCAACCGCGGCTATGCGCGAGCGGCGGCTTCGGCAAAAAAAAATCACTAGCGAGCGCAAACGCCGGCGCCGGACGGTTGAGCCCGGCGAGTAGCCGGCTTGTGTTTGTCCACAGCCCTTGCCAGCGGCCGGGCTGTTTTTTATGCTACCAGGGTAGAGTCATTTTGAGCCCGGTTTCGTTTCTATTACCCGGGCCTGGCAATCGCTGACTAAACTTTGGCTATGAGCATTACCCTAAGGTCACCTTGATTTTCGCTGGTCCGCCGCAGTAGGGCGAAGTCGGGCTTAGAATGACACTTAAACCGAACCCGGGCGTATAGGCCAGCTAGTCCGCGGCCGGCGCCCGGTTTTAATTTTCAGGTAAAAATTTTTATCCGGACGTATTTTTTCGGCCGATAATCGGGTCCCTGGAGAATACCCGCGGTACCGTGTACAATACCGCTTATAGAGTCTCTTGGGGGTAAATTGGGACAAGAGTGGTAACCCTTTAGATATGAAAAACGCCGTATTGTACAGTCTGGTCGGGGTGGGGCTGGCATTGACCTTGGTTATTTTTTGGGCCGCCCGGGAGCGGGCGCAGAAAATCCCGGCCGTGTCTACTTTCGCCGAGTGCGCCGCCGCCGGATACCCGGTGGCGGAGAGCTATCCGCGGCAGTGCCGTACCCCGGACGGGCGGGTACTGGCAGAAGACGTGCCCGAGCTTCTAAGCGTAGTCGTGGATGCGCCGCGACCCAACGAACTTGTGGCCAGTCCGGTAACGGTTAGCGGCCAGGTTCCGGGAACATGGTTTTTTGAGGCTAATTTGCCGCTTAAGATTACCGACAGCTCCGGAAAGACGCTTGGGATCGGGTATGCCACGGCCGAGGGGGAGTGGATGACCGAAAAACTTGTCCGCTTTAGCTCCCAGGTGGCGTTCGAGTCGCCGTCCGCTGCCACTAGTACCGGTTTTGTCGTAGTTATGAAGGATAACCCGTCGGGATTGTCCGAGAACGAGGCCGAATACCGCGTGCCGGTTCGGTTTGCCCCCCGGGCGCCGGCCGGCGATACAACTTTGCGGGTTTATTTTGGCAACAGCCAGCTGCTTGGGCCTGGGCAGGACGATTGCGCGACGGTTTTTCCGGTCGAGCGCCGGGTCTCGTCTACCTTGGCCGTAGCCCGTGCCGCTGTCCAGGAGCTTTTGCAGGGGCCGACCGCGCAGGAGAAAGCTGCCGGTTATACGAGCAGTCTTAATCCTGGCGCGCAGGTGCAAAAACTAGTGATCAGCTTTGGACAGGCCTATATTGATTTCGATGAACAGCTTCAGTTTCAGGTGGGCGGTTCCTGCCGCGTAGCGGCCATCCGGGCGCAAATCCGCGAAACCCTCAAGCAATTCCCCAGCGTGGAAGACGTGGTCATCTCGATTGACGGCCGGACCGAGGATATTTTGCAGCCCTGAGCGCCGGTCTGTGTGGCCGCGCCGGAGCCGCCGTCAGGATGGTTGTCCGCGTTTATCCACATCCGCTGTAAAATTTTATTATTTTGTCATCCTCACTCAGCTATATTTATTCATGGATAGACACGGTCTATCCAGTGTCCGGCCCGAGATACCTGCATGCGCGATCTGCTTAAAATCCACTTTGGCTACGATGAGTTCCGTCCTTTGCAAGAGGATGTCATCAAGACCGTCCTCGGACGCCGGGACGCGCTGGTGCTTATGCCCACGGGTGGCGGTAAATCACTTTGTTACCAGCTGCCCGCGCTACAGTTTTCTGGCATAACTCTAGTGGTCTCACCGCTCATCGCGCTCATGAAGGACCAGGTTGACGCGCTTCAGGCCAACGGCATCGCCGCGGCCTGCCTCACCAGCACGCTCGCGCCCGAAGAATTACGTGTTCGGGAACGACAGATAGCCGCCGGGGAGATAAAAATCGTGTATCTCGCCCCGGAGCGGCTGGCCATGCCAGGTTTCCGGCAATTTGTCCGCACGCTGCCCGTGGATTTTATTGCCGTGGATGAGGCGCACTGCATCTCGGAGTGGGGGCATGACTTCCGCCCGGAGTACCGCAAACTTCAGGGTCTCCGGGCGGATTTCCCCCGCTCTCCGGTCGTCGCGCTCACCGCGACCGCGACGAAGCAAGTGAGGGAGGATATAGTCCGGGAGCTGAGATTAAAGGAGCCGCGGATTTTTGTCTCCAGCTTCAACCGGCCGAACCTGACCTACCGGGTGGAACCAAAAGACAAAACTTTCGATCGGTTAGCGCGGATTTTGGATCAATATCGCGGCGAGTCGGCTCTGGTTTATTGCTTTTCGCGCCGCGACACGGAAACACTCTCCCGCGATTTGACCGCTGCCGGGTTCTCGGCCCTGCCGTATCACGCCGGTTTGGACCCGAAGACGCGCGGGGAGACGCAGGAAAAGTTTATCCGCGACGAAATTCCGCTAGTCGTCGCGACGATTGCCTTTGGCATGGGCATTGATAAACCAAACGTCCGGCTGGTGGTGCATTATCATCTGCCCAAAAGCATTGAAGGGTATTACCAGGAGACCGGCCGCGCCGGCCGCGACGGCTTGCCGAGCGAGTGCGTGCTGTTCTACTCGCCGGCGGATTGCGAAAAGCACCGCTATTTTATCGCCGAGATCGGCGACCCGGCGGAGCGCGCGCGCTCCGAGAGAAAACTGGCGGAGATGGTGCGGTTTGCCGAGCTGACCGCATGTCGCCGCGCGTTTTTACTCCGGTATTTCGGCGAGACGGACGCTGCAAATTCCTGCGGCGCTTGCGACCGGTGTCTGACGCCGCGGGAAACATTTGACGGCACATTGGCCACGCAGAAGATACTGTCGGCTGTTATCCGAACCGGCGAACATTATGGCGCGAGTTATATTACGGACGTTTTGCGCGGTTCCCGAAGCGCGGATATTTCCGCCCGCGGGCATGACCGGCTGGGGGTTTTTGGTTTGTTTTCGGACACGAGCAAGCCGGAGTTGCGCGATTACATGGCGCAGCTCACAGCTGCCGGCTATCTGGGCAAAGAGGCCGGCAGGTACCCGACGCTTTTTGTTACTGCCGCCGGCAAACGCTGGCTCAGGGATCGCGGAACAGTCAGCTTGACGCGCCCTTGCGAACCGGACGAGCCTGCCGCCGGCAGGCACAGCGACTTGCCCTACGAGGTCGAACTTTTTGCTTCTCTTAGGGACTTACGTAAACATTGCGCCCAGAAAGAAAACGTGCCGCCGTTTGTAATTTTTGGCGATCGCACTCTAATCGAGATGGCTTACTACTTGCCGGACTCGCTCTCTGGCCTGCGGGCGATTACCGGCGTGGGCGAGGCAAAGCTTGAACGCTATGGGCAGATATTTTTGCGCGAGATAACTGCCTATGCCCAGGCGCGCGCCCTTGGCGCCCGGGAACGGCCGCGGCGCCACCGCCCCGAGACTGTCCGGGCCACTTCGACGTATCTGGCCACCAGGGACCTGGTCGCCCGGCAGCTGCCGCTCTCTGCCATTGCCTCAGCCAGGGAATTGGCCCCGGAAACTATCGTGGGCCATTTGGAAAAATTGTTGGCCTCCGGCGAGGCGCTCGATATAGAATACCTCAAGCCGCCGCCGGAGAGGTTTGCCGCCATCGAGGCGGCTTTCCGCCGGAGCGGGCAGCCCTGGCTAACGCCGGTGCGGCGTCTTTTGCCGGAGGAATACAGCTACCTTGAGCTGCGATTGGCTCGGCTGTGGCTGCGTGATATACTCGATTCCGAATGAACTCACAGCGAGTTTCTCTCCTTTCGCCTCAAACATAGACCGATTTTCACGGCACCAAGACTCGCTCTTGTGGGCTCAGACATCGGGGCCGCGAAAATCAGTCTATGTTTCGGCTCAACTTAGGGTAGAATTGCTGATAACTCACTATCAGTTCAAAGTTAGCGCGGATTTAGAGTCCACCCGCGTTGGCCAGCTCTTTTTGGTCTTGTTTGATCGGTGTTCTTGTCGGAATAGGCAGGATTTTGGCTTCGGGCGGCAAGCCGTTTATCGTTCGCAGTTGGTTCGTCTTACATCTTTGAATTCATTTTATGCCTCCGGATAAATACTCGGCGCTCTGGACTTCCCATACCTCCATCAGCGACTTTCTCAAATGCCCGCAGTCCTATTTCTTAAAGCATATTTACCGCCATCCGGGGACTAACCATAAGATAAAACTTATGACTCCTTCCCTGGCGCTGGGTTCGGCGGTGCACGAGGTGCTGGAGTCGTTGTCGGTTTTGCCGCGCGAGAAGCGTTTTTCGGAGCCGATTATGGAAAAATTTGACAGCGCCTGGGCCAAGGTAAGCGGCCGGCGCGGCGGATTCTTTGACAAGGACACGGAGTTTCGCTACGAAACGCGCGGCCGCGCGATGATGCGGCGGGTAACGGAAAACCCCGGTCCGATCGCGCGTTTGGCGGTTAAAATCCAAAAAGATTTGCCGTATTTTTGGCTGTCGGAGGAAGATAACATTATCCTTTGCGGCAAGATTGACTGGCTGGAGTACTTGCCGGAAACTGACAGTGTGCATATTATTGACTTTAAAACCGGTAAAGGCGAGGAGGATGCCGAATCGTTGCAGCTGCCGATTTATCACCTTTTGGTCCACCATTGCCAGCACCGCCGGGTGGAAAAAGCCAGCTACTGGTACCTCGAGAGAGAGGACACGCTGACGGATAAGGCGCTGCCGGATATCGCCCAAGCGCGGGAAAAGATCCTGGCCGTGGCCCGGCAGATGAAGCTGGCCCGACAGCTTGACCGGTTGCGCTGCCCCGAAGAGAGCGGCTGCCAGGCGTGTCGGCCGCTCGCGGCCGTAGTCCGCGGCGAGGCCGAGCTGGTCGGGACTGACGAGTATGGCTATGATACCTATGTTTTGGCGTATTCAGCAGCGACAGATGAGAAGGCGAGTGTTGTCTTGTAGGCCCAGGAGTCCTGCTCGACGGCCAGGCTTGACAAAATAGCTCTCCGCTGTTATAGTAGCCACGCCTACCCTTAGGCTTTTATTGTCTAAATCTTCAGCAGATACCCCTGACGGCAATCTATGAAACACTACGAGATGCTGGCTGTGCTCCCCGGGACCCTAGCCGAGGCCGATGTCCCGCCGGTAGCGACGGTAATTAAAGAAACGCTTGAGCGCTTTGGCGGCACCGACGTGTCGCTTAACGACATGGGTAAAAGCCGTTTGGCGTATCCGATGCAGCACATCCGGTACGGCTATTTTTATTTGGTGCATTTTAGGGCCGAAGCCGACCGGCTGAAAGAAATCCAGGAGCGTGTCCGGTTGGTGAACAATGTTTTGCGTTTTGTGGTGCGTGCTTTTGATTCCGAGTCGCAGATTTTGGACACGGCCAAACTTAACCTGACTCCGGTGGCGAACGTGGTAGGCGGCTCCGAAACCGAGACGGCGCCGGCGCCGGCGCGAGAGCCGCGCCGGGAGTACCGCAGTCCGGTCAAGGAAAAGGCGGCCGAAGAAACCCGGGGGACTGAGCCGACGGTAAGCATGGAGGACATAGAAGACAAGCTGGATCAAATTTTGGAAAAAGATCTGGAAAAAGTTTAAGCGTTGCTCCTAGAATCTCCAGTTTTACAATTTTCAAATGGACTCCGGCTGAGGCCACAAGAGCGCACGGCCGCGGAGATCGTCGTACCGGTATTTGGAAGTTGTCTGCCCTGGCCTCGGGCATAAGCATTTGGAGATTGGGTGTTATCCTTAAAACTATTACAGTATGGACTTGAACCGAGCTACTATCCTCGGTCGCCTGACGCGCGACCCGGAGGTGCGCACTACCCCGTCGGGGCAGTCTGTGGCCACTCTGGCGGTGGCGACGAACCGCGTCTGGACCGACCAGACCGGCGTGCGCCAGGAGCGCAGCGAATTTCATAATTGCGTTCTTTGGGGCCGGTTGGCAGAGATTGCCGGGCAGTACCTGGCCAAGGGCCGCCGACTGTACGTGGAGGGACGCATCGAGACGCGCGATTGGACCGGACAGGACGGCGTTAAGCGTTACCGCACGGAAATTGTCGCTGAAAATATTATCATGCTCGACGGCCCGCGGTCCGCGCCAGGCGGCGAGGCCCAGGCAGGCGGAGCGAGCGTGCCGCCGACCCCGAACGCGCCGCGCGAGGTGGTAGAAGAAGAAATCAAAGTCGAAGACATTCCCTTTTAATAATACTTAACGTCTGTCAAGTATCCTATGGCCCTGGACATCAAGAAGGACAAAAAAAAAGAAAAGCGCTGCTATTTTTGTATCAACAACAAGAGCGTGATTGACTACAAAGAAGTGCAGACCTTGCGCCGTTTTGTTTCGTCCTACATGAAAATCGCCCCGCGCCGCCGGAGCGGCCTGTGCGCCTGGCATCAGCGCAAGGTATCGCGGGCGATTAAGCAGGCGCGGATAGCCGGATTGCTGTCGTTCGTTTCGAAGTAAAAAACCCGCATAGGATACCAAAAACATCCCGACTCAATCGGGATGTTTTTCTATTTTTATTTTTGGCGGCGCCGGGTTTACTTATCCACCTGGGATAGCTCAGCCGTATTGCGTTTTCGTGCGGGTATGTTAGCATTTAACCCAGGCAAGCCGGCTTCTGGCCGGTGGTGTTCAACTGCGATGGAGGTGTCCCATGTATCGACGGGGTGTCCCGATCGCCGCGCTCGTCGCGGTGTGTCTCTTCATCTGGTACCCGATGGCGGCGTCCGCCCACACGGTGCTCGGTGGCGATGTCCACGATCACGGCATGCCGACCGACTTCCAGGCGACGAGCCTCGCCACGGCCGGGCACGACGGTCCCGGCGCGGTGTTCGAGCAGACGGATCTCCTGCTGACGTTCCAGTCGGGGCACGACGGCGTCGGCATGTGCATGCGCGCGGCGAACCTCGACACCGGTGGCGCGAGCCTGGAGGCTCACAGCAAGATGACGGACGTTGCCTTTCCCGAGTCTGGCGGCAACCCGGACACGGTGGGCGAGGAGACCACCGCTCCCGGCGTCCCGGCCAGGACGGGCCGCAACCACTCGAGCGAGTCGTCCGGCCGGAGGGTGCACCGCGCCGTGCCCTAGGCCTAGGCGCGCTCCCGAGCGCGCCGCCACACTCTCCACTCTCGACCCCTCTACCATCCCTGCCAAGCTGGCTGCCTAGCAAAGCCACTCCGCATCACCCTGTCTCGCTAAACCGATTGACGCTACAGGGTGGAGGACCGGAGTGGTTTTTTGCGTTTATAATTCGGCCCCAATACTAATATATTTTGTGTTCCTATCGGACAATTGTCCTCTGCCCGCCGGGCAGTGTATAATACCGCCGCTATGTCTATATTCGAGCCAGAAAGGGAAGCCGGCCAGCGCTCGCGCGAGGCCGCGGAGATGGCCGCCGAGCAGCGCGAGTCCAAAGAGGGCGAGCCGGACGAGGAGTTGAAGGCCGCCGCGGCGATGGAGCGGGCGGATTATCTGGTGCGCGAGGTGAAAAGCAGCCAGACACAGATGCAAAATATTATTCTGCACATGCAGCAGGTGCTCGCGGCCATCCGGGCGCTGCGCGACGAGCTGCAGCTCTCGCCCGAAGATGATCCGGCGTCGGTGTCCCAGGACCGGGCGCGGGTGGAAGCGCTCAAAAAGCGCATTGCCGCCTATACCGACGAACTGCTAAAAATGAAAGGGGAACTGATACGCGAACAGGCCGAGGTGCTGCGCGCCGGGGAGGGGCAGACAATGAGCGGCCAGATGTTAAAGCAGAAAGCAGAGGCCATGGTAGAGGAATTGTTGGCCGAAATCCAAAGTTAGATAACTCAAATTCAGCTTTAGGCCTGTCATGCCAGCCGCCAGACAATCCAGACACGGCGGATTTTCTCTCCTCGAGATCGTGATCGCGCTCGGCGTGTTTGCGATTTTTGTCTTGGGCATTTACGCCGGCATTCAGACGGTTTATCGCATCGTTTACCAGGCGCGGGTGCAGATAATCGAATCGGGGATTTTGAATGAGCAGGTGGAGTTCGTCCGCAATCTGTCGTATTTCGACGTCGGCCTAGAAAATGGCAGTCCAGCCGGAGTTATGGCGCGCACGGCCACTACCACCAAAAACGGAATTGAGTTTACCCTTACACGGACCGTACGCAGCATTGACGACCCTTACGACGGCACTATCGGCGGCACGCCGAATGACACGGCGCCGGCCGATTACAAGCTGGTGGAAATCGCCGTCATATGCGTTTCGTGCGGCCAAAAAGCGGCCCGCACGGTAACTACCACGGTCGCGCCCAAGTACTTGGAAAACAACGCGGACAACGGCGCCCTGTTCATCCGCGTTTTCGATGCTGCGGCCGTCCCGGTGAGCGGAGCATCCGTACACCTGAGCGCGCCGGCGGCCAACCCGGCCATAGATTTGACCGACACGACTGGCAACGACGGCATGCTTAAGCTCGTGGACCTGCCGCCCGGGGTCGGCATTTATAATATCGCGGTCAGTAAACCCGGTTACACTTCCGAACAGACCAGAGTCGAGAGCGAGAGCCTGCCCAACCCCTTCCATCCCCCGGCCTCGGTAGTGGCCCAGTCGGTGAGCGAAGTCAGCTTTACGATCGACCGGGTGTCTTCTTTTACCGCCTCTACGATGGACACGCTGTGCGATCCGATCGGAAACGTAAGAGTCGGGATAGAGGGCAGCCGGGTGATAGGCACCGAGCCGGATACGCTCAAAGTTGACACTACTTTTGTGACCGACGGGAGCGGGGCCAAGACGCTTGCCGATTATGAGTGGGACGTTTATACCTTCAGCCCGAGCGGCTATGATATCGCCGGCTCGATCCCAAGCGTGCCGCTTGACCTGCCGCCCGGCGTGGACCAGCCGGTGCAGCTGATTTTGCGGCCGAATACGGCCTACTCTCTTTTGGTTAGTGTGCGCGATAATATTACCAAACAGCCGGTTTCCCAGGCTACGGTGCACGTTACGTCCACGGCCGGCTACGACGAGAGCGCCGTAACCGGTGTCGGCTATATCCGCCAGACCGACTGGTCTGGCGGAAGCGGCCAGGCGGCGATGGCAGAGACTACCCGGTACTGGAGCGATGACTCGGGAGTGGATACCCTGGAATCGCCGGGCAACATCTATCTGCGGCATTTGGGCAGCGATTATGTGGGCCTCGGCAGCCTGGAGTCTTCCACCTTTGATCTGGGAGTAGCGGCCGACTATATTTCCCTTTTGTGGGAACCTTTTTCCCAGCCGGCTCCGGCCGGGGCAGCCCCGGTGCGCTGGCAAATCGCCACCGCTAGCACGACCGACCCGGAAGCCTGGGAATACCGCGGGCCGGACGGAACCGGCGGGAGCTACTACACGCCGACCGCGACGGCCGTAAATACTGTCCATAACGGCGACCGGTACGTACGCTACCGGCTTTGGCTCTCGACCGTTTCGAGCACTTACTCGCCGCTCATTTCGGACATGACTTTGAGTTACACCAATAGCTGCACGCCGCCCGGGCAGGCGTACTTTGGCGGACTTTCCAGCGGGACGCACACGGTGGAGGTGACCGTGCCGGGTTATCAGACCTACCGCAGCGATGTTTTGGTCGGCGGAGATACTTATTTCACTGTGGAATTAGTGGGAGTCTAGGAGCGCCGGCGGGCAGCCGGCGGGGTAAATCGAGTGTTAATTAAGTTTATGCGTTTAAATCGCTCCGGTGTTACCATGGTCGAGGCGGCGGTCGCTATTGGCGTCTTTTCGCTGCTTTCCCTGGCTATCGGCTGGATAGTTATTATCAGCAGTCGAACCAACAGCACGGTGAGCGATCAGTTGCGCTCCCAGGGCGATATGCGCCGGACTTTGCGCGAGGTGGTGGATACGGTCCGCAAGGCCGAGACCTCCAGCCTGGGCGCTTACCCATTGGCGGTCGCGGGCAGTTACGAACTGGCGGTCTACGCCAATATTGACGGCGATAGCCTGAAAGAGCGGGTGCGGTTTTGGCTCGACGGCCGGACGCTTAAGCGGGGGCTGACAGAGCCGGCGGGCAATCCGCTTGGTTACTCTGGTGCCGAGAGCGTGGTAGAGTTGGCGCATGACGTAATCAACCAGGAACAAAGCACGCCGCTATTTCTCTATTTTGACGAGTCGTATACCGGCACGCAGGCGGCCCTGGCGCAGCCGGTAAGCAGCACGGCCGTGCGGTTGATAAAAATGCAGCTTGATCTGGAGCGCGATCCGGCGAAAAGCCCGGTGCCGCTGCATGGAGAGAGTCTGGTGCAGATAAGGAATACTAAAAACAATTAATTATGTCTGTGTACCCCTGTCCGCAAAAATATTTAGTCCGCGACCGGCGCGGTTCGGCCCTCCTGTTCGTAATGATCTTTGGCGCGATCGCCTTTACCATGATTGTGATGGGGCTCTCCGGCTACGCGCTATTCGAGCACCGGGCGGCGCGGCGGCTCGGACACCGCGACCAGGCGTTCCATGTGGCCGAAGCCGGCATTGACTATTACCGCTGGCATCTGGCGCACAGTCCGACCGATTATACCGATGGTACCGGGGAGGCGGGTCCTTATCTGCACGAGTACACCGACAAAGACGGTACGGTTCTGGGCGCGTTTTTGCTCGCGGTCAGCCCGCCCGACTCCGGTTCGACCGTGGTAACGGTGAGTTCCACCGGCTGGACACTGGCCGAGCCGACGGCCAAGCGCACTGTCCAGGTGCGGCTGGGCTACCCGGCGCTGACGGACTACGCCATTATGGCCAACTCCAACATGCATTTCAGCTACACTACCCAGGTATCCGGCGCGGTGCAGGCCAACGGCGGCATCCGTTTCGACGGTACGTCGGATTCGTGGGTGAGGAGCTCCAAGGAGACGTACCAGTACCAGAACCAGACGCATAACGGGGTCTGGGGCGGCGGCGGTCCGAAGTCTTTTTGGCAGTATCCGGTGCCGGCGGTCGATTTTAACGGCCTCACGGCCGATCTGGCCGCGATCAAGACCCAGGCGCAGGCAGGCGGGGTTTATCTCACTTCGTCGGGAGACGAGGGCTGGCACCTGGTGTTTAAGCCTGACCGCACTTTCGACGTGTACCGCGTGGATACCCGGCGGTGCTACAACGGCGAGGGTAAATATATCGGCAAATGGTGGCAGGGCAACGTGTACTGTTACGATATCGACGCGGAACAATTCGTGGCGAACTACCCCCATCCGGGCAACGGATACATTTTTGTCGAAGACCATATTTGGGTGGAGGGCATAATAGCGGGCCACCTGACGGTCGGGGCGGGACGGTTTCCCTCGTCGCCGGCCAACTACCGCAACATTTACCTGCCCGGAAATATTACCTACGCCGCTGTTTCGCAGGACGTTTTGGGGCTTATCACCCAGGGGGATATCGTGATCCCGCACGACGTGCCCGAGACGATGACGGTCCAGGCAGCCCTGCTATCGCAGTACGGCAAAATTTACCGGCCGTATTATTACCAGGATGAGCGCGATTCGTTGACCATTTTCGGCTCCCAGATATCCTACAACGGTTCGGGCTACAAGTATGTAAACGGCTGGGGGAACGTCGTGTCCGGATTTGTGAATACGAACCATATGTACGACGCCAATTTGAAATATTACCCGCCGCCGGGGTTTCCGGTGGAGAATACCTACGAGATGATTAGCTGGGAAGAAGTCGGAAGTTAGAAACCGGGATAAGAGCCGGGCTTTTTCCCGCCGGTGTTCTCTGGTATAATACTTTCAGCTAGAACTCACAGCGAGTTTCCCCCTTTTCGCCTCAAACATAGACTGATTTTCACGGCGCCAAAACTCGCTCTTGTGGGCTCAGACATTGGTGCCGCGAAAATCAGTCTCTGTTTCGGCTCGACTTAGGAGAGAATTGCTAACAACTCACTATCAGTTCTTATTCCATCGCACCTGTATGCCGACACCAAAAGTGAAGAAAGGAGTCATAACCGTCGCCGGACTCGGCACCAGATTTTTGCCGGCCACCAAGGCCATGCCCAAGGAAATGCTCCCGGTTTTGGACAAGCCGGTGGTGCAGTACATAGTGGAGGAAATGGCCCAAAGCGGGATTACCGAAATTATTTTTGTTACCAGCTCCCAAAAACGCCCGATCGAGGATCATTTCGACCGCGACGGCGATTTTGAGCGCTACCTAAAGGAAAAGGGCAAATCAGACCGGATTCAGCCCCTGGTCGAGCTGTCCGAGCGGGTGCGGTTTTTTTATACCCGCCAGAGCGCCCCTTTGGGCAACGGCCACGCGCTTTTGTGCGCCCGGGAATTCATCGGCAGCGAGCCGTTCGCTTTCTCGGACGGCGACAGTATTATTGACTCCAAAACTCCGGTTACGAAACAGCTGCTCAAGGTATTCTACCGGGTGCGTTCGTCCGTCATTGGGGTGCAGCGCATTGACGATCGCGCGGCCATGACCAAATACGGGAACGTGTACGGCAAGCGCACGCGCGAGCCGCGCACTTACCGGGTGAGCGAGTTTCGGGAAAAACCTCCGGTCGAGGCAACCTCCCCGGAAGGGCTGATAGTCGGCGGTATGCGGTATATATTCACCAAAGACATCTGGCCCATCCTAGAGGGACAGTCCCGGGGCAAAGACAATGAAATTTGGGTGGCGGATGCGGCCAATGCCCTGGCCAAACGCCGGTCATTTTACGCCTACGAGTACGAGGGCATCTATTTTGACACGGGCGACAAAGTGGCGCTCCTGAAAACGGCGCTGCACTTTGCTTTCAAGGATCCGGCTATTGCCCTCGAAATCAAAAAATTAGTGCAGTAGTTATCCCTAACCCGACCTATGCCTACTATTTTGAGAATTCAACTCCGTTTGGCGTGTGCCGGGTTAGCTATCCTGTTTTTGTTTTTTGCCGCCTCACCAACGCTGGCCCTTGACGCATCGGCCTGCGCGCAGCTTTATGGCCAATCATATTCTGGCTGCGTTCTTCTTGAAAAGGGGGCTTTTGCAGACGCCTGTCAGAATGCCCAAGGACCGTTCAAGGCCAAACTGGAGCAAACTTTGTCAAGCGGCGCGGCGCAAACCGGATCGGCCTGCACCCAGACGTTTTTGCTCATGTATAATAATTCCCAGGGAGACTTCGCGGCTGATACCGATATCGAAAAATGCGTCGCCGAACTGGTAAACTGCGCCGAGTTGTTTTTGCAATGCCAGGGCAATACCGGCCAGGTGGACATGAACGATTTGGAAAGCCAGTGCAATTATTTTCTGGCGGGCGGCACCAAAAATTGGTCGCAGTTTAAGGGGCAAGACTTATGCAGCGCGGCTATAAAATCCGAGGGAGTCTGGGGAGAGAAGTGCGCCAAATATACCGGCGACCTGGAGAAGACCAAGGCCGAAGAAGGGTTGACGCCCCCAGCCGGCAAAGACCAGCAGGCTGAGTACGCTGCCGCTCTGGCGGAACTTCAGGCCAACGCCGCCGGGCTGAACCAGCTCAAAACCAAGGACATACGTTTGCTTATCGGCGGCCTGATAGCGAAGGCGCTCGGCGTCGTGGGCAGCATCGCGTTGTTGATGTTCGTGTATGGTGGTATACTGTGGATGACCGCGGCCGGCTCGAGCGAAAAAACCGAGAAAGGGCGCCAGATTTTGGTCTGGAGCGCTCTGGGGGTAATAGTGATTTTTTCGAGCTACGCTCTCTTGGATATAGTCTTCGAGGTGTTCCGTCCATAGCCAGCCTCGGCCGCGCGCGCACGCGCCCGGGAAGAAAATTATTGCCGTATGGTTTTGTCTTTGACAGGTTTAGAGGCGCCGCGGGGCGGGAAGACTCGCCGTTGGGTATCCCTCGCCGTGCTTGGCCTGTTTTTTGTTACCCTGGGTTTCGGTTGCAAGGGTCTTTCCCAACAAGAGAGGGCGGCGGTCAAACCGGTAACTCTCAACTACTGGACCGTGTTCAACGATACCGAGGAACTCAAACGGCTGGCGTCCGAGTACCGCCAGCTCCGGCCTTATGTCAAGGTCAACATCCGCCAGGTCCGCTACGAGGAGTTCGACCGCCTGTTTCTAAACGCGCTCGCCGACGATGTCGCTCCGGACGTGGTTTCTCTGCACGCGCGCTGGATTAAAAAATACCAAAATCGCCTCGCCGAAATGCCGGCCAGCGTTTCCACGGCCCGCCTGATAGTGAAGGGCGGCCTGACCAAAGAAACCCAGGTAGTAGTCGACACTACTCCCATGCCCGGCATCGGCGACATTAAGCGCGATTATGTCGGCGCGGTGGCCAATGACGTAATTATTGGCGAGGCTGTCTACGGACTGCCGATCGCTCTCGACACGCTGGCCATTTATTACAACAAGGACCTTTTGGACAAGGCCAACATCGCCGAACCGCCGGCCACCTGGGACGAATTTTTGGAGGCGGTGAAAAAAACCACCAAATTCGGCCCGGACGGCAAGATCGTCCAGTCTGGCGCCGCCCTCGGTACGGCCAACAACATTGACAACGCTTTCGATATCCTGTCGGTTCTCATGATGCAAAACGGGGTCAAAATGGCCGCCAAAGGATCGGTGCAGTTCGCGAGCGGTCTCGACAAGGCGGGCGAGACGCATCCCTCGCTCCAGGCTCTGCGTTTTTACACCGATTTTGCGCGCCCGACCAAGGAATCATATTCCTGGAACGAAACCATGGAGCCGGCTCTCGATGCTTTCGTGCGCGGCAAGGCCGTGTTTTACTTTGGGTTCGCCTACGACAGTTCCCGTATCACCAGCCGCGCGCCCGAGCTGAATCTGGAGGTTATCCCGCTGCCCCAGCTGAACCCGTCCGCGCCGGTGAACGTCGCCAATTACTGGGTAGAGGCGGTAGTAAAAAAATCCAAGCACCAGAACGAAGCCTGGGATTTCATCCGGTTTATGACCGCGCCGGATCAGGCCAAGCGGTACGCCCTCTCTACCGGCCGGCCGTCTGCGTACCGGACGCAGATCAAAGAATTGGCGGACAATCCCCGCCTCGGTCCGTTCGTGAGCCAGACGCTGATAGCGGAAAACTGGTACCACGGAGAGGATATTACGCAAGCGGAAAAAGCTTTTGACGATTTAATCACCGCCACCCTGCGGCCTTACGCCGACAAGGACGACCCGACCAAACGCGATGCCGGGTTTATCGCTACTGCGGCGCAGATGGCGCAGCAGACTTTTTAGGGTATGCGGAAATTAAACTGGCAAAAGGCGAGTGTTTGTCTTTTAGGCATATTCTTTTTGCTGTTTCTATTTTGCCCGCTGCCGACCGGGGCGGAACTTAATAAAGGAGTTAGCTATAAAGCAGTAAACGAGTGCCCTGATCCTGGCACAGGCAAAAAAATTGCTTTGTTCGTACTGGCTTTGAATCGACCACCGGCTGATTCACCGCCTCCACCTGAGGAGTACTGCGTCCCCGTTACTGACACCCAAAATACGGTCTCCTTTCAGGATTTGGTTAGTGCCGGTGTTTTCACAGACGATTGGGCAGGAGAAACATATACTTTTTCCGTTTCTGATGGCGCGGGCTGTAATTTAGATCCGAAGATTGTCTATTGGAAAGAGGGCGCGCTGAAAGATTTGCCTCAGGCTAAATGGCCAGAACTTTCTCCGGAGATGCCGCTTTCTGGGGCGCAGTTCGTGGTGAGTGGTAAGGTCGATTATAAATGCATTGTGATGGCAGGGTCGGAACCGGAGTTACAAGACAAAAAAGATTTGAATATTATTTACTTTGTCACCGATCCGAAATATGGACCGGAGATGGAGAAGGGGTGGGCGACTCTTGTCCCCAAGGGATTTTATGGGGACTTAGCGTACGACCAAGACGCCATTGATTGGGAAGGCGCAACAGAGATAAAGGTGGATTTTGGCGCAGTAAAGGAAATCACTGTGTTTGCCGAAGAGGACGGAGCGGGCACCAGTGGGGAGGTAAAAATAGAATGCCTTGACTGTAACAAGGACTGGTCCGGGTTTAAGACAGAAAAAATCGAGGGCGGCGAAACAAAGGCAGTTATCAAGGTAGACACCGGCGCCTATTATGAAAAAATGGGAGTGGAGCTGCCGGCAAAATTTACCGTTAAGCTCAAAGGGACGGTGGGGAGCAAAAAAGGGCCTAGGTACAGCTTCTTTGAGTTTTCCATCACCATCAACAAATTCAACTGCGCGGAAAAGAAAACCGGGAGCGACTGCAACAAAAACACGCAGTGTTTCTTTTTTGAAAATATTTGTCAGAGCAAGTACGACAAGAATATCTGCAAACAGCTGCCGCAGACCCTGTGCGCCCCGGCGCCGGGCGGCAGCAAGGTTTGCACCTGGAACGAGGCCACCAAGCAGTGTCTCGAGCCGGTCGCGACGAGCATCGCCGAGAGCTACGGCGTGCCGGACGGCTACAAAGGCCCGCTGCCGCCCTGCGCCTTCTCCGGGACGTGCGACAATATCAATATCCTCCTGAATTTGTTTATTGCCCAGGGCAAAGGCATTTTCGGCCTCATCGGCGTGGTGGCGCTCGGCGCTTTCGTTTACGGCGGTTTTATGATGATTTTCTCTCTCGGCAGCTCCGAGAGGGTAGAGACAGGGAGAAAGGCGATGACCGCGGCCGTAGTCGGGCTCATCATATCCTTTAGCGCTTATATCCTGGTGGATTTTGTTCTCGACGCCCTCAAAGTGAGCGATTCATTCAAGGTCATAAAATAACCTGCCGCTATGCGCTCTGCCCGCTGGTTTGGCCTCATGGCCGCGTTCGCGATTTTTGGCGCCGGTTTGGCGTCCACGACTACAGCCCTGGCCGTCGCCTCTCCGAGCAAAGTGCCGCTCATAAATCCGATCGGCGGCACGGTGGCCAAACCGGAAGGCCAGACCAGCATCCCGAAAATTATCGGGGGCATGATTAAAACCGTTCTCGGGATAATGGGCTCTTTGGCTTTCATTGCTTTTATCTACGGCGGGTTTGCCTGGCTCACGGCCGCCGGCAACGCCGACCGGGTGCAAAAAGGAACGCAGGCAATGGTATGGGCGGCGATAGGCGTATTTATTGTTTTTTCGAGTTATGCTATACTCAGTCTAGTTTTTGAGGGACTGGGGATAGAAGACCAGGCGCCGCCGGGTACGACCGTTTGGTGCATCGACAATGCCAACAGCGTGTGTGCCGAATTTTTGGCGGACGAGTGTCCCGGCTCCCCGTACGTTACCGAACAGGAGTGCCAGACAGTGCTGGAAAATTACCTGGACGCCCCCCCGCCGGTTGATTTGGAAGGCTGTTTCTGCACCATCGACTCGGTGGCGCAGCAAAAAGTAAGCGGCAGCCCGCTCTATGACGACCCGACAAAATGCGCGGCCGCGAGCGATACGACCGACCCGGCCCTCGGCCACCTGACCGAATGCGGCTGGATCGGCGGGGCATTTGAATAAAAGAGTAAAGCTATGGAATTTATCTACATAATAGAAGGGAGGTGATATCATGTCTACGTTAACAAAATTGGCGAAGCACCGGTCGGTTATCGCGGCCGTGTCAGTTTTCGCCCTCGCTGTGGCCCTTTTGCCGGGTACAGTGTCCGCCAAAGCCGTGGGAGAAACTTGTGTCAAAGATTTGGAGTGCGACGCCGGACTCACCTGCCAGAGCGGTAAATGCGGCAAGGATGTCTTTGGGTTAAACCCGATCGACGAAGAAGTCGGCAACACCCTCGGCAATGAGGACCTGCGCAGCACCATCGGTCGTTTGATCAACGTGGCGCTCAGCTTGCTCGGTATCATCGCCGTCGTCATCATTCTCGCCGGTGGCTTCAAGTGGATGACCGCCGGAGGCAATGAAGACAAAGTGGGAGAGGCCCGCAAGATGATCTTTTCGGGTATTATCGGCCTGGCCATCATATTGTCGGCTTGGGCGATTGCCTTGTTCGTCTTGAATCAGCTTAACAAGGCGACGAACCCGGACGCGTCTGAGGATATCTCCGATATTATCGACTAGTTTCCGCGGGCAGGGGGTCGCCCCCTGCCCTTGCTCTTTATTCCCGGTTTGACGGGTGATACCTGGCCGGGGCCAGGTATCACGTGTTAAATTCTTTTACTTTTCTATGACTTCGCGCCGCCTTTTCCAGGCCCTGTCCCTGGGTATTATGGCCTGGGCCTCTTTGGTCCAGGTTACGTTCGCCGATCCGCCGGCACCCCAGCCGCCATGCGGCATTGACCCCAACGACCCGCTGGCGCTCGACTGCGCCGCGGCCAGCGGACTGGTAGCCACCGATCCGCGCCTCATAGCCGCGCGGATTATCAACGTAATTCTGGGCGTTCTAGGCACGGTGGCGACCCTGCTTATCTTCTACGCCGGCTTTCTCTGGATGACGGCCGCGGGCAACGAAGACCAGGTAACCAAGGCCAAAAGCATTATGTTCAGCGCAGTGGTGGGGTTGGTAATTATTTTGAGCGCCTTCGGCATCTCGACTTTCATCGTGCGCTACATTTACGAGGCCTCGTCCGGCGCGGGCTACGGTTCGGGCCCGGTCATTCCCTAAACCAACTCTCTTACTTTTAGGCTGTTATGGCAAACTTCCGCTCAAAAAGAATCCTGATTGCCGGCTTTGTCGCGGCCGCGGCCTGCTTCTTTTCTTTTTCCGCGGCCCTGGCCCAGTATGGCCTGGCCGAGACCGCGAAAAGCGCGGGAATTCCCACCAACAAGAGCATTCCGGTGATACTGGGCGACGCCATCGGCACCGGACTCTCCATGATTTCCGTGGTTTTCTTCGCGCTCATGCTCTACGCCGGCATCCGCTGGATGATCGCGCGCGGCAATGATGAAGACGCCAAAAAGGCGCAGGATACCATTATTGCCGCGGTTATTGGCATTGTGATAGTGATTGCCGCCTACGCGCTGACCAATTTTGTTTTTACGAGCGTGGGAATTAGCACCGCCGGCGGGGCGGCGGCGCCCAAGGCTCCGGGCGGGGGGGCAGCACCGGCAGTACCGGTTGTGCCGGGCGGGGGAGGCGCGCCTGGAGGTTGGCCCGATCCGGTACCCGAACCAGAAATCCCGCCAGGCCCAGGACAACCCCCAGGTCCGGGTGCTCCGCAACCACCTGGTGGTTCTAGCGGGGCCTGTGTGCCGAAAAACAATGATGCTTCTTGTCAGAGTCAATTTGAACAACAATGGGCAGGTTACAAGGGGGCAGGTGGAACCGCTACGGATGACAACGCCAAGAAAGTTGCCTGTGTCGGAGATGACACAAACGGCTGCACATGGGACATCGCAGCACAAAAGTGTGTATTGTCCGGGGCTGCCGAACAATGTACAGCTCTTAATGAAGAGCCGGACACCGAGGAAGCGAAGGCGTCTTGTGGAGCAAGTTTTTACTGTAAGTGGCAGTAAAAACAGGGTTCGTTCTGTCAGAAGGTGGATTAACAGTACCGCATGAGCATAAAACCTTTTACACTTAGTTTGCTGGTGCTGGCCCTAACTCTGGCGCCGGCGTATACGGCGCAGGCCAAGAAAACCCTGGGCGATACGCCGACTGCCCTCAACAGCGCGGTGGCCCCGACCGGCATTGAAAAAACCGATGTATTGTCCATTAGCGGCAAAGTAGTGAAAGGGGCGCTCGGGATGGTGGGGCTGGTTTTCTTCGTTCTCATGGTCTATGCCGGCATCCGCTGGATGACGGCCCGGGGCGACGAGGACGCGGCCAGCAAGTCGCGCGACACGATGATAGCGGCAGTAATCGGACTGATAATAATCGTGGCCTCGTATGCAATTACCAGTTTTGTTACCGACCGTATTGTACTGATGCAAACGGCAGTGGATGTTGACGGCTCCGGCCTGAGCGGCGACATGCTGGGAAACGAACCACTGGCCTGCTGCATCGTGCCGGCCACCGCTAACCCGAACAGTCCGTATACGGCGAGCCTGCGCACCGAGGCCGAGTGCGCCAGTTTGTCCGAGGGCGGGGTGCAGGGAGCGGACTGGGAAATTTATCATATTCCCAACAATAATTTTACCGTTTGCGAAGCGATCAATAATTGCTGGAATAATCCCAACGGCAGCCAGAGCACTTTTTTTGCTGAGTGCCTATCCAAGGCAGGCGTAAAGAGCGAACCTTAAACCTATGAAGTACTTATATTCTTTTCTACTGGCTGTTCTCGGCCTGGCACCGGGCATATTATCGGCCGCCGGTATCCAGAGTTCCGGGCCTAATTTGTCCACGGTAGCCAAAAAAGCCGAGTTTTCGGAAAACGTACTCCTGCCGGAAATAGTCGGCACGGTTATTAACGCCGTGCTTAGTTTGGTCGGGCTAATTTTTTTGGTCCTCATGGTCTATGCCGGCATACTGTGGATGACGGCTAGGGGCGACGAAAGCAAGGTGGAGAAAGCGAAAACCATTATCGAGGCTTCGCTTATCGGGCTGTTCATTACGGTCAGCGCCTATGCCATCACCGTATTTCTTACCGGCCGCTTTGAAACCGCACCCTAATTTATTTTTTATGACCGCTCTCGCCCAAAAGTTTGCCCCCTTCCTGCTGATATTCATTCTCGGACATTTTTTGGCGGCCCCGGCCCTGGCCCTGAACCTGGGCGGTGGGGACACCGGTAGCACCTGGCAGGCCGCGGACAAGGCCGGGTACGACAAAGCCGGAGAGACGACACTGGCCGAGACGGCGGGTAAGATAATAAAAATTGTGCTTTCGGTGGTGGGCGTAATATTTACCGCCCTCATGGTTTATGCCGGCATACTGTGGATGACGGCTAGGGGCGACGAAAGCAAGGTGGAGAAAGCGAAAGATATTATTGAGGCCTCGATAATCGGGCTCGTGATTGCTCTGGCTTCGTACGGACTGACGAGTTTTGTGGTGAATAACGTGCTCGATCAGACGGCGCCGTCGCCGGCCGCGCCGGAGCCGGTTCCCGAATCTGGTGCAGGGGGTGCTGGCGAGTAGTAGTTTTTTGTCCGGCATTTAACGGTCGTCCTCCTCTAAGGATATACTTATGCCCTTCTGGTACAAAATAAACGTGATGGTGCTCCTGGGGGCTTTTACCCTCACAGCCTCTCCGGCAGCCGCGGCTCCGAAATTCCTGGGTGATATAGACAAGCAACTGAACGCCGGAGCCGGGACTGCCGGCCTGGCCGCCAAGAATGTCGCCCCGGCCGATCCGCGCCTAGTGGCCGCCAGCTTTATCCAGACGATACTCAAGGTGCTAGGCGTGGTTTTCGTCGTCCTTATTGTTACGGGCGGTTTCCGTCTGGTCAAAGCCAACGGCGACGAGAGTAAGATTGAAGAGGGCACGAAGACCGTCCAGATGGCGGTCATCGGGCTTTTGGTAGTTTTGTTTGCCTACAGCATCGCCTGGTTTGTCGGCACCCAGATCCAAAAAGCTATTAATAACGCCGCGCAGGCGACCTCTGCCGGCAGCTGACCTATGAGACAGTTCGCAGTCGCCACTGTTTTTTTAGCCGCCTTTGCCGCTTTGGCCGCGGTTAGTTTGTCGCCCGGCAGGGCCGGCGCGCAGTCTTTGGCCGACGAAATTAACAAGCAGAGCGGCGCTTTTGCCGGAACGCAAGGCGCCAATTTAAAGAATGCCGATCCGCGCCTGCTCATGGCCCAGATAATTAAAATCTTTCTGACCCTTATCGGGACACTTTTTCTCGCCTACACCACCTATGGCGGTTTCCTTGTTTTTACCGCGGCCGGCGACGCGGACAGGATCGAACACGCCAAAAAGATTATCTTCTACGGCAGTATCGGGGTGTTGATCGTCTTGACTGCCTACAGCATCGCCTGGTTTATCTGGCAAATGTGGCTTGACGCGCAAAATCAAAATCCGTTTGGCAGCTTTTTCGAGTGGGGCGTGCAGCCGGACACCAGCCAGTTTTACATCAAAGATCCGCTTTACGGACCGACAGTGCCAAAAGAGCTGGGCCCTCTCTAGAGCGACGAAAGAATCGTACGCAAAATACACCGCGCCGCCGGTGTATTTTTTGTTTCCGGCGCTGGCTTGGTCTGTGGCCGGTCAAGGCAGTCCTTTACCCGCTCGATGATTTCCGGCACGGAATTGGCCGCGGCTCCGCCGCCGGTGGCGGCCAGAAAACGGGCATTGCCTTCTTCCTGGCCGGGAATGGGACTAACGGCGATGAGAGGCCGGCCGAGCACCTCGCACTCGGCCATGGTCAGCCCGCCGGGTTTGCTAATGACGGCGGCGGCCAGGCGCAGGTAATCATCCAGCCGGTCGGTCCACCCCAGAACGCCGAACGTAATGTGCGGGGGGGCGGCCAGACGGCACAGTTCACGGTAAAGTCCGCGGTTTTGGCCGGCGACAGCGATAACTGTTAAGGGGCGGGAAATAGAGAACAACGCGGACACGATACGCTGCGTGTCTATGAGTCCTTGGCCGCCGGATAAGACCAAAAGCATTGGCCGGCCGGGCGGAATCTCGCACGAGCGGTAAAGCGCCGCCGGCTCGCGCTGTTCATAAAAGCGGGGGTGGACCGGTATTCCGCTCACCATGACCCTGTCGGACGCTATTTTAGTTTCGCGTATCACCGCGAGGCGCAGCTCTGCTGTCGGGACAAAGTAAAAACTGGCGCCGGGGGCGGACCAGTATTGATGGAAGCTGTAATCGGTAACCACAACCGAGAACGGTACGGGCGAAAAAAAACGTTCAGGCGGCCTGGCCAGAGCCTGGGCCGCGATGCCGTTCGTGCAGATGATATGGTCGGGCCCAAAGCGGGTGATAGCCTGGTACAGGCGGCGGGCGGCCAGTGGTTTGAGCGGGGCGGTAAGGAGGCTGAAAATTTCGTGCGCCGGCCGGTAGTTGGTCGTCTGGTAAAACATTTTCCAGGCGAAAGGCAGATAACGCGCCAAAAGGTGGAAAGAAGAGATGAATCCGGTTCCGAGCCCTAAATCCAGGTAGCGGGAAATTTCTATATGCTTGATGACTGCCTCCGGGCACTCCTGCCTGGCAGCGGCCGCTATAGCCTCGGCCGCCCGGACATGACCGGAGCCGGCCGCGAGAGAAAGCAGGAGGAGGCGGTGGCGGGCCATGGCGCGTTTGGTTATAAGAGATTAGTCTGCAGGTGATAGTACGGCGGACGGTGGCGGTAGCGCTTGATGGCCATTTCGATGATAGCTTCGAGGAAGTCGCCGTAGTCCATGCCGACAAGCTGGGCTACGGACGGGACGCAGTCGCCAATATCTATCGAGGGGTTGGGGTTGAGCTCCAGCACATAGGGGTTGTCATCCGCGTCGACGCGCAGCTCGACGCGGCCATAGTCGTGGCAGTCGAGAATAGTGTAGGTGTCAAGAGCGATCTCGGTAATGAGAGATTCGAGTTTTTTGGCGATATTTTTGGGCGGTTTTTGGGTAATTACTTTGTTGTCATACACCGGGTCAAGCGACCATTTGGCATTGTAGGGGAAAATGTGCCAGTAGCCTTCGGGCAGGTCCTTGAAGATACTGCGCGACAGGGGCAGCACCTGCAGGTCGTGGCGCTCGCTGCCGAGAATGGAGACGTCGTACTCGTCGCCTTCGATGTATTCCTCCACCAGGGCCGGGCTGCCTACTTCGACGATAATCCTTTCCAACTGTTTTTGCAGCTCCCGGCGGTTGGTAACCACCGAATCGTTCGTAATGCCGATCGAGTTATCGGTGTTGGCCGGTTTGATAATGAGCGGGTAACGCAAGTCTTCGCTGATTTTGTCCTCCATGGTGTAGGCGTAGTCCCATTTGGGAGTGGGGATGTTGTGGTAGGACAGCAGTTTTTTGACCCGGATTTTGTCTATACACAGCGAGAGCGTGAACGGGTTGGAGTTCAGGTCGTCAATCACTTCGGGGAAGCGGTTGAAATTGAAGATACTTACCCGGTAGCCGCGCTCGCGCAGGGTCCGTTCGATGTTTAACGCCCGGTTCATCAGGTCGCTTTCTTCGCTTTTCGCTTCGCCATTGTAGACGTTGGCCGCTATCCCCAAGTGCAGGCGGCGTTTGTCGGATTTGGCCAGCCGGCGCAGCCGTTCAATGCGGCTGTTCGCCTTGGTGAGAGGATTGGAACTGATGAGGGCCGACGAGAAGCGGTTTTTGCGCGAGGTTTTGCCGAGCGACGAGTAACTTTTGAAAGGCGCTACCTCAATGTGCACGCGCTCTTCAACCTCGGCGAGCGCGGCCTCGGCCTCGGCGTAGGACTGGCCTTGGATGAGCACCCAGCCGATGTCCTCGAAGCCCTCGGGCGGGACGAGCACGGTATCGCCGACTTCCTTGGCCAGGAAATAATCAACCACGGAGGGGTGTTTTTTTATCTCGTCAAAACCGCTGATCTGCGTGATCAGGCCGGAGCTTTTGGGAATGAAGTACTTGGCGACGATATGTTTTTTCGGTTCTTTGGCTTGGTCCGCGACATTGAGTCCGAGCGCGATTTCGGCGCCGGCTTTGATGAGATCGACGCCGTAAATTTCCTGGATCGATTTGTGCGTGTAATCGCCGCCCAGCCGCGAGGCCGCCTCGATCACTTTCGGCCCGTCTTTAGTCAGTTTGATTTCCACCTGCGCCAGGCTGTTTTGGACTTTGAGCACGATAAGGGCCGCTTTGGCCGCTTCAGTCAGGGCCGCGAGCTCTCCCTCGTCGATGCGCGGTGGCGCGTAGTCGCCGGTTTCAAGAAAGAACGGCAGATTCATCGCTGTTTTTTCGTGAACCCCGACAATGTGCGGGACGCCGTGTTGGACGTAACCTTCGAGGCTGAATTCGTGTCCCTCAATGAATTCCTGGTATAAAAAGAGCTTTTTATTGTACTTGTACACCGGATCGTAGTCCGGGTTACAGTTTTTCATCAAGTACTCGTAACCCTCTTCGGCTTCGTGGCGGTCGGAAACGTAGACTACGAATTGGCTGTCCGAACCGAGCAGCGGCTTGAGCACGGCCGGGAATTTGATCCGGCGCATGGCCGCCGTCAGGTCTTGGCGGTTCTTGATCAGCTCCTGGGAAATATACGGTTCGCCGCAGGCCCGCAGTACTTCCTGCATGTGGAATTTGTTGCGCGTATTCACGGCCGCCTCGGGCGAGTTGCCGATCCATTTAAACTCGGCGCATAGCTTGGCCAGAAGGGGAATGTCGTCTTCCCAGAAAGTAACCGCGCCGTCGATGGCGAGCGCTCCGCGTGAAGAGAGATAGGTTCTAACCGCCTCGACAGACTCGGTGTGGCTGTAGGTGTCGGCCGGTATCCACTGGTCTACGTACGGGTTGGCCCAGGGTTTTTCGCGGCCGAGCACCACCAGGTTGAGTCCGAGTTTTTTCAATTTTTGGAGGATAAATTTTTTTTTGATTGACCCGGTATTTACCACGAGCAAATTTTTTTTAGCCAGTCTGGTGGTCATAAAATAAAAAAACAACACGCCTAATTAGTGTTGATTAGTTGGCCAGGATGAAAATTGTCTGCCGTACCGGCAGCTGCCGGCTCGTCGGTGTTATCGACCATAGGCGCGGGATGCCCGCCGGGGGAACTATACCGCATTTTTAGCCGCGGCGCAAGGGCCGGAAAATCGCCCCGCACAGGGGGGAAGTAGCGGGCGCTCGCCAAATGTACGCACTAAAATGGCGAGCGCCCGCGGCCAGAAATCGCCAGCGGTTCGGCACCGTGTAGCCGAATTCCCTGGGTAAGCAGGGCGGGGCGGAATGCCCCCAGGAGGAGCGGGGCATCCCCCCGGCGTTTAACTGGCATTAAGTACCATACTGGCGGGCGCGGGCGGCGTCAACCTTGGGGATAAAACCATGGACCCGCTTTATTCCGCTGAGATAACAGCCGTTATCAGCGCGGTCAGCCCTCATTCGCAGTAGTAGGCGAATAGTGTCCGGACTCGATTTTTGATCGGATCTTTTTCGCTGGTCGGTTTGTCCGGATCAAGCTTCATTGCTCCGGCCACATCAATTATCTTTATTTCCTGGGTGCGCTTGTCGACCACCAGCTCGACGTCGCCCGGCCAGACGGATAAGCGTTTGAGGGTTCGGATTAGGTGTTTGGCCCAGCGCCGGCGTTGCCCGGGCGGGCTGTTTTTGATGGCTTCGGGATCAAAGTCAACCCGTTCCATGACAATGATCGGCAGCCGGCTTGATCTGCCGGAGGAGGGATTATTATTCTCTTCGGCCTCACCGCTCTGGGGGAGATAGCCAAGCAATTTGGGCGCGATGTCGGCCTGAGACAGCAGAGCGAGCATTTCAGCCTCTTTTTTGAAATATTTTTGGTCGGAGTCGCCAAGATGAAAGTCGGCCGGATCGTCGGCTCGGGTGGCTTCTCCCCGCCTCGGGCTGGCTACTTTGTAAAGCACGTCCGGCTGTTCTTCGCGATAGAAGATGCAGGCCGTGCTGCCGTTGCTTGCGAATACTTTAAAGTTAACGCCGGGATAAGCCTCGGAGAGCGCCTGCAGAGTAACCTTTTTTTTGTATTGCAGTGACTGAAAAAAATCCGTCGAGGCGATGGATTCGTGTCCGGGCAGACCGCTTAACCCTTGATCCTCAAAATACGCGCCGATGTCGGCGTAATCTTCCGGCCGAAGGCCGTATTCCCGCGCGCGCGTGCTCAGGTTGCTCTTTTTAATCGCGCGCAGTCTTTTGGCTATGAGTTCCAGCGCGGAAAACAGCGCCATTCCTTTATCTTCTTCATTGTCGGTCCGTAGCCCGACCTCATACATCGGTTCCAGGCCTGCTTCCGGTCTGACAAACATCACGTTTTTTTCCGGCCGGGCGCCAGGGGACAAGAGTATGCCGGTTCGCCGGAGAGCATCCGGACGGGGAAAATTGGCCAGAAAAGCCAGGGCATCGTCGTAGTGGCTGGATTTTATCATGTCCGCCAGGGAAGCGAGCATGTCGGCGAGAAGCCGCTCTTTTTCCGCCGGGGATTCGGGGACAAACTCGCCGGGTTCGGATTGTAAAAATGCTTCTCCATGCAGACGTCTGGCCGTCCGCAGCACATCGCCGAGAGTGGCATTGGCATAGCCTACGCAGTGGCGATTCGGGAACAGGCCGGGCTGAGACAGCGCGACGGCCTGAACCGGTATTTTGTCCGGGTGCACTCCATGTTGGGCCGCGGCATACAGGCGTTGCCGGCCGTATTGGTAAGCTTCGATCCGTCCGTCGGGGTTGAGGGCTATGTCGATGGGTACTCCGGTCTCCGCCTCTTCTCGCAGGTCCGCCTCGAGGAAGGCTTTCCGCCGGGCATTCTTATTAAAAGAATACCAACGAACGCCGGAGCGGCGTAGCAGCTCGCCGTTTTGTTTTTTGAGCATTTCCGGTCGGCTTTGTCCGCCGAACACGATTATTTGATCGCGGATTAACTGCGATAGCGAGGGGAGAGGGGAAGGCTCGTTTTCTTTGGAGCGCGTTTTTTTGTCGGCGGACGGTGTAGCGGGCAGGTTCTCGATTTCTCTTCTGGCGGCCGCGAGATCCGGTTCATCGTCTAATGCGTTTTTAACAAACGGACTGCCGTCTCCTAATTCCGGTTTTGGGAAAACAATTTCGCCGCCGCCAGTCTCTCCTGTTCCGTCTTCTCTGCGGGTTTGTTTACCCTCCGCGCATTCCTGACAAACGGCCGGATGAAGGCCGTGAGGGCAGGACGGGGACTCAATTGTCGTGGGTTTCCCCAGGGACATACGCCAAAGTTTGGTTGTTTAATTGCCTTCAGGTTAGGGGTCGAGACGGGCGATCAGCCACCCGGCCGCGATCGCGCCCAAGAAGCCGCTGCCGGTCCAGGACAGGACCATCGGGAGCGAGACTTGAAAACTGCTGTAGGTGATGAACATTCCCGGCAGCAGGGAGACCGCGGCGTATACGGAAGCGAAGGTTAGGCCACGACGGAAAGAGCTTGTTCCGGCGAATAGGGATTTGGTTTTGGCCCAGACCCAGGAGAAAATTACGCCCAAAAGAAGCGGATAAAGAAAGTAGAGCATCATGAGCGGATCGGACCAGGGGCGGAAAATCGCCTGGTTCTCGTATTCGGTCTTGAGGCTGGGAGCGAGCAGGTTAAAAAGCGGGGTTAAGACGGTGCCGACGGCCAGGAGCAAAAGTCCGGCCAGGAGGCCGCGAGAAAAAATCTTGCCCATAATTTATTGTTTTAGCCCCGCCGGCGGACGCCGGTTGGGCGGGAATAAAAGATAAAATTTGTCTGTTCAAACCTGTCAGGACTTATTTTATCATCTTCTACGGATAGCGGCTAGCCGGCGCGGCGGGCAGAATTTTGCTGGCCGTTCATCAATTTTGACAGAGACAGGATATGGACTTCCTGGTGAATTTAATCTCAAGAAGGGGAGCACGAATCATAAATTGGCGGTCCATTTTCCGGAAAAATCCCGGAAGCCGGAGTCGTCGAAATCCCACGCTCCGGCTTCGGGTACCGGAATTTTTCCGAGCGCGCCCTCTTTCTCAATGGTGAATTTTACCGTGGCGGCCAGTCCTGAGAGGCGGGGGCGGAGTTCCGACCAGATGTTGAGAGCGTCTTTGGTTGGCACGGTAAAATGCTTTGCCCAGTAGACAGGGTCGTTTTGGAACAGGTAATACGGACGGATGCCCTCGATGGCGAGACGGTTGAACAGTTCCTGGAGCACTTCCACTTGGTCGTTTACCCCTTGGAGCAAAACCGTCTGGGACAGGATCACGGCCGAACTTTCACGGCGCAGGCGGTAGAGAACCGCGAGCGTCGCCGGCGCGAGTTCGGCCGGGTGGTTGACGTGGAGCAAAATATACGGATTTTTTATCCGTCCGATGTAAGCGTAATGCCAGTCGCGCACGAGAGACGGATTTTGCACCGGCAGCCGCGTGCCGAAACGGACAATATCCAGATGGCCCCGGGCCTGCAAATCCGCGAGCCCGCTGACTATTTTCGTAAAATACGCTTCTGGCGCGAAAAGGGGATCGCCGCCCGACACGATGATCTCGTTGAGCTCCGGGTGTTCTTTGATAAAGGTAAAAACAGTTTCGAGTTCGCGGTCGGAAAGGAACGCGGAGCGCCGGATGGCGGCTTTCGCCCCCGGATCATCTTTTGCCGCTCCGATCTCCCGGCCGCGGAAGCAAAACCGGCAGTAGCTCGCGCAGTGGCGCGCGACTGTCCAGAGTCCCCGGCCGTAGTAATCTACCGTCCCGTCCGGTTTGAACCGCCCCCGGTATTTGTATACCAGGCCGGGCGCCGCCTCGTTCCGGTCTTCGTCAAACGGGTCGCTTGGGCCAATCCCGGCGTGTTTTTTCTCGGCCTCAGGCTGGGCGATAAACTGCCGGCCGATCGGCCCCTCGGCCCCGCCGGTTTTTTCGATCAAACGCAACAAGTGCGGAGAGACAATCTCCGGGAGGGCTCCTTCGGGGTTGGCGACGGCAGCGCCGCGGGGGTGCATAGGTCGGTTGAGAATAGGCGCGATGATAGTATCACGAATACGGCGAGGGGTCTATTATTCGTTCTTACTCCATTTCCCGACCGCTGTTCGGAACATCGTGTGCGCGCCTGCCCGCCGATCCTCGATTGGCAGCCATCAAAAGACCTAGAGTTATGGTGTCTTTTGGTTCGAAGACTTAAAAATTTTTCTTTTTGGGAGGAGGGCTTAAATGTAAGAAAAGGTCTAGACCGACAGGCTCTTTTCTCGGAGTAGCAGACTGCGGAAGTTCCCTTCCCGTTCGGATAGCCCTTTGAATGTACCCTCTTGAATGACCTGCCCATTATCAAAAACAAGTATCCGACCGCAGCCTTGCAGCGTGCTTAGACGATGGGCGATGACGATTACCGTACTATCCTGGCCAAGACTTTCAATTGCCTGTTGTACGAATGCCTCGCTCTGGTTATCGAGGGCGGCTGTTGCCTCATCGAGTATAACTAGAGGGGCACCTTTCAAAAATACCCGGGCCAGCACCAGTCGTTGTTGTTCGCCGCCGGACAAGTTGCGGCCCTGCTCGGCGATCATTGCGTCCAGCCCACCCGGTAGAGCGCGCACGCGAGTTTCCATATGGGCACTTTGAAGCGCCTGCCATAGGGTTGTAGCAGGTACGTTCGTGAGGGCAGTGCCGTATTCTACATTCTGCCGTACCGTCCCGTGGAGTATAAATGGCCGCTGGGGGACATACGCGACCAACTTAGACAACGCCAGCTTATCGAGGTTTTTAATTTCTTGTCCGAAGACGCGTACGCTACCGGTGTAGGTAGGTATGAGACCAAGCAGAACCTTAACAAACGTACTTTTCCCCGAGCCGCTAACACCAGCAATGCCAATTTTCTCTCCCCGTTTAATAGCCACCGTTAAATTAACGAGCGCCGGGTGGCGGTTTTCGGTTTCGTCGAGGGTATCGGTATAATTCACTGACAGTTGATTTGTTTCAATCAGTGGCGCAGGTGCTTTGGTCTTGGGGCATCCACTACCGGCTAGACCGGGATCGGTAGGCAGCTGACGTAGGTTTACGAGCTCACGTACTTTCAGTATGGCTTCAAAGCCTTCGTCAACAATGCGATGTAACTCACGCAGCGGGGCAGCCACCGCCGTGTAGAGCATGGCAAAAGTGAGCACGTCGCCTTTTGAAACTAATCCTCGAGAGGCGTACCAGGCGCCAAGCGCGACCACGATTACGTAGCCCGCGCCTTCCGCCAGTTGTTTTACGGCGTCGAACGACATCATAAAGCGGTGGTGGCGAAATTCTTTGGCGCGCAGAGATTCTGCTAATTCCCCAGCCGCTGTGGTTTCATATTCCCGCATGCCGCTCGCGCGCACGTAGTCGATTCCTAGAAGGAGTTCCGTTACCTTTGCCCCGATGCCTTCCTTGGCGGAAAAGAGCTCTAAACGGATGCCTTTTTGGGAGACAATCTGCAAAAGCGTTACCAGGGCTCCGAATATACCTGCGCCTACCATAACCAAGGCCATGACCCAGTTGCGGGTGAAGGCTAAATAGATGGCAATCCCGGCCGTGATGATGGCCGGGAAGAAGTCCAAAAATAACAGTTTCAGGAGTCGCACCACACCTTCTATACTTCGGTGGATCCGGACGTTGATGGCGCCTACCCGTTCGCGCATGAGTCGAGACAGGTCGAGCGACAGTATATGTCCAATAACGCCGACGAATTCGTCCCGCTCGACCCGGGTAGCAGTATTCTCGACAATATATTTTCGGATCCAGACAGCCACTTCACGGCCGATCACGGATAAGAGAATGAACCAGAGAACTGGCGCCACGTCGGCAAAGGCCGTGGCCGAACTCTCAACCACCCGGTCCAAAATTTGACCCAAAAGAATCGCTGGCAGGTTCGCGAGCCAACCAGCGGCAAGCATGAGGAGAAAGGCCATTGAGAAGGCGATCAGACGCATTCGCCCCAGGCGGGATATAAGGTAGCCTAAGGCTCCGGGGATGAGAGTCTTTTTATTCGTAATTTTGGGCATAAGTTATTAGTTAAGAGCATTCTATCACTCTCTGGGGTAGTGAGCCAGCAGCTAGGTTGGTTTACTATTGAAATTCACACCGGTATAAAGTACGATGGTCATGACACCGCATTAAGACAGTTTTCATTAGAATTTAGGATGGGTGGTGTGGTCTATCTAGGAGGAAAAGGACATGCCGCAGAAAGCACGAGAATTGAGGATGGCCGACCGGCTTTTGTTGGCCGCGTTAGTTTTCCTTGTGTCCGGCGTTGCCTTCGAGCTGCTCGCACGACAGCTCGACCCTGGCGCCTTTTGGTCTGACGCCTTCTGGCCCATGAACGGCGATCCGAGGGAGCTCTACCCGATGGTCGCGGAGCTGGTCTTCATGGGGACCAGCATCGGGGCCACTGCCTTGGCGATCGTCTACAGCGCACTGTACTGGTTCAGGCGTCGGCAGCGTCGGCATCATCTCAAGCTCGTCCAGAGCTGACGGCGCGCGGCGGGGTACGGAGGGACCGCGCCGCATAGCATCACCCCTCCATCTTAGATTCCAATGGATTAGAGTTTGAGCGAGGTAAAACGAGTGATGTTTAGTTTGAAATAAAATAAGAGCTAAAAAAGGCTCTTATTTTAGACAAAATCCATTTTGGGGTGGCTAATGGGAATCGAACCCATGCTAAAGGTTCCACAAACCTCTGTGCTAACCATTACACCATAGCCACCCCACAAGGGACTTTGTTTTTAGATTGTAAAATCAACGATTTTTATCCGCCGCCAAACCGCGACAATGCGTGGTGGTAAGTCTGGGGCCATCTGCAATCAAACCCGTACTGCGAGTAACGTAAACTCGCGTGATAACCATTTTAGTAAATGGCGCCTTTATTGCGTTACGCAGTATAAAAAAAAAAGTCCTTTTTGTCAATAACAGACGGTCCCATGTCAGCGGTCCCGTTAGCTCGTCAGTCGTTTCCTTCTCAAGAGAAGAAAGCAGCAGTCCGAGGGTGCAGTCGAGGGTAGAGCTGCACCGGAAAAGAGCGTGGCTAGGCAGCCTTGGCCGGCTTGTCAGTAACGGCCCGGAGCTTGGGCTTCGGCTTGGCGTGCCAGATGCTCGAGGCGAACAGAAGGCCGAGGCCCGCGGCTGGCAAGAGGACCAGGGGCCAGTAGAACCAGTTGGCCGGATCCTTGGCGGCCTCCCCGGTGGGGACGATCCACCCGATCACGAGCGACTGCAACCCCGTGCCGAGGTAGACCATGCCGTCCACGATGCCGACCGCGGCGCCGGTGTTCTTGGCGCCGGCGAAGTCGGCCGTGGCCGTGCCCGAGAAGATCCCGTGCACGCCGATCACGCTCATCGAGATGGCCATGACGGCGATGCCGGCGAACCACCAGTTTAGGTCCAGGCTCAGGCCCATGACGGCGGTGGCCAAGAGCATGAGGCAGTAGAGAATGGTGGCCATGGGCGCGCGGCGCGACTGGAAGAAGCGGTCCGACATCCAGCCGGTGAAGATGCCGCCCAGGAGTCCGGCGATGAGGAGGGCGAGACCCCAGTTGTCGCTCACCCAGAACTCCTTCTTGAAGCCGACCTCCTTGGCAAACATCGGGTACCAGTGCATGACGCCGTTGCGGAGGATGCCGCTCATGAGCTCGACGACGCAGACGATCCGGAGCACTGGGTGCCTGATGATTTTACCGAAGATCTGCCGTGTCGTCTCTTTGTGGTCGCTTACTCCCAGGTGGTCCTCGCCGGTGTCAAAGTCGCGGAAGCCGGCCTCGCCTGGCGTGTTGCGCAGCCAAGCGAACATGAGGAGCCAGAAGACGCCAAGCAGGATCGAGGGGATGAAGAAGATCATCCAGTCCTCGTTCCAGCCGCTTTGGCCGAGCCCGAAAGCCGTGCCGAAAGCGCTGGCCCAGAAGCCGAGGTCGGCCTTGGGCGTGGCCCGTGATGCTTCGACGATGGCGAAGCCCCAGTCGAAGGCGAAGTAGACGCCGAGAGCGATGAGGACGCCGAAGATCGTCGAGAAGGTGCCGCGCTCGCTGACGTGGAACCAGGGCGCCTTGGTGGTGACGATCGCCACCGCGCCGAAGCTCTGGAAGTACATGTTGACGGCGTAGAGCACGAGGAACGTGCTGAACACGGACACGTTCCATTGCCAGTAGTTTATCCCGTAGAGGACGAGGCCCATGAGGAGATTGGCGCCGATGGCGCCAGCGACGCCGATGAGCATCGTGCGCCGCCCGCCCCAGCGGTCCGTGAGCGGGCCGTTGAGCAGGAAGGAGAGCCCGTAGACCCAGGCGCCGACACCGAAGATCGTGCCGAACTGCGCCTTGGTCATGAGGCTGTCGCCGAGGGCGCCCTGAGCGACGGTGAGGTTGTAGCGCCCCATGTAGAGGAGCGCGTAAGCCAGACCCGAGCGGCAGCCAGTTTATGGCGCGCCGTTGACGGTAGGCCAAGGAATGCTTGATTTCTCCCATTCGGTCCTCCACCCGGCGTTGATGCCGGTCCGCGCTAACTTAACAGCTAAAATGGCGAATTGTCAATGGGCCGATCGCGGTTGAAATAAAAACCCCCGGCAGATACCTGCCGGGGGTAAGGCGTTTTGGGTTGGCGGCAGACTACTTCTTCATGCCTTCAAAAGCCCGCAACACCTCAAGCGGTATCGCGAAGATAACCGTATTTGACTGGTCAGAGCTCAGGTCGCTAATCGTGCTCAAAGTGCGCAAGTGGAGCGCGCCCGGAGAGGAGGAGAGCATGTCGGCCGCTTTGGCGATATTCTCGGCCGCGATGAGCTCGCCGCTCGCCTTGATGATCACCGACCGTTTTTCGCGCTCGGCCTCGGCTTGTTTGGCGATCACGCGTTGCATGTCGTCCGGGAGGGTAACGTCTTTGAGTTCGACGCTTTCCACCTTGATGCCCCATGGATCGGTAGCCTTGTCGACGATGGTCTTGATTTTTTCCGCCGCCGCCTCGCGGTTGGCGAGGAGTTCATCGAGTTCGAGTTCGCCGACGACGTTGCGCATGGTGGTCTGGGCCAGCTGGCTGACCGCGTACCAGAAGTTTTCTACTTCGAGTATAGCCTTGTCCGCGTCCGAAACGCGGTAGTAGATGACAGCGTTGATCTTGGCCGAGATGTTGTCCTTGGTAATGGCCTCTTGGAACGGCACGTCCACGGCCTTGGTGCGCATGTCGACCCGCGTCATGCTTTGGAATACCGGAACAACGATGCGCCAGCCCGGATCGACTACTCGGACGAACTTGCCCAACTGAAATTTGACCCCGCGCTGGTACTGGTTGACCTGGCGGATGCTCACGAGGAGCACGATCACTATGAAGGCGACGATATAGCCCATAGGTTTAGAGTAAAAATTACTTAGACAAAATTTGCAAGGAGCGGTCCCAATTTATTTCGTAATATCCGGCTTCGCTTTTCGTCGATCCGTCGGACGTTAGCAAGTACTGGCCGACAGACACGAACACAAACCGATCAGGATTATTTTCGTTCATGAGGAAATAGCTGATGCCGTTGGACTCGCTGTACGGCGGCGAACACTTCTCGCTATTGGCCCAGCCAGGTTCTTCTGGGTCGGCCGGGGGCGGATAGGAGATGGCGGCGGCAGTGTAGCCCGGCCGCTGATCCAGCTTTATACTATCTGACTGTCTCACAAAGCAATCCTTGGGGTCAAGTCCTTTTAGGAACCGCGCGGCCACGGCGGCGGCGAGGGTCATTTGGGGATCTTTATCGAAAATCTCAACCCACTGGCCGTCGGCCGGAGCTTGGCTGGCCAGGTGGACATATATCTTGTTGCCGGTTTCAGTTAGTTTGACCTCTTCCGACGAGTCTGAGATCGGATTGTAGGTGAAGCCGACGCCCAGAGGGCCGGAGACGTACACTCTGGTTCCCGGCTCTTTGCGACCAAGATCAAAGATAGCGGAATAGTCCGGCGCGTCCGCGATCGGTTCGGTTTTTTCTGTCGGGGCACTCGCTTCGGGGGCGGGGGCGTTGGTTTCCCCGGCGTCAGATTTTTTAAATCCGGTCCGGTAACCGATGACTCCGGCAAGAACAACGAGAACCGCCGCTGCCGCCAAAGCTGTTTTGTGGTTCATACGCTGGTTGTTAGCTCGGTGAATACGTGTCCCGACCAGGAGTCGAACCTGGGTTTAGAGCTTAGAAGGCTCCCGTTCTATCCATTGAACTATCGGGACGTGGCGGCCGTTTAGGCCCGGCGTCCCGGAAATTTTCCCATTTTTAAGGCTTTTTGTCAATCTGAACCCCGCTTTTTGCCGTGGAATTTTTTGTGTATGTTGCGCAGCTCCCGGTCGGTAATGTGGGTATAAATCTGAGTAGTGGTGATGGAGGTGTGGCCGAGCATAGCCTGCACGCTGCGGATGTCGGCGCCGTTTTGCAATAGATCCGTGGCGTAGGAGTGGCGCATTGTGTGCGGGGTAACGGGCTTGGTAATGCCGGCCGCCTTGGCGTACCGTTGCACCAGGCGCTGGACCGAGCGGGGAGTAAGGGGAACCTCATCGGCCTCCAGGCCTTTTTTGGTTGCCTTGACGCGCTTGCCGGTGCGCTTGTCGTGCGAGACGAACAGAAAGGGATTGAGGTCCGGCCGGATATCCAGATATTTTTTCAGCCAGTACTTGGCCTGGGCGGACAAAAATACCACGCGCGTTTTGCGCCCCTTTCCGGTAACCGTAAATTCATCCTTTTTTAGGTTGACATCGCTTTTTTTGAGTCCGACCAGCTCGGATACGCGCAGGCCGGTGGAAAAAAGCAGCTCGAGGGCGGCCTTGTCGCGGTATTTGATCAGGTTGCCGCCGGTATTATTTCCGGCCGCGCCCTGGCGGATAGCCGCCATTTGCGCGAGCGGCGCCTCCAGTAGGCGCGAGAGGTCGCTGCCGTCAAGAAAGGATACCTGCCGGTCCGGCATTTTCATGAGTTCGATTTTTTCCGGCGTCAGCGAGGCGATGTCGCGTTTGGCGAGGTACTTTAAAAATGACCTCAGAGCGATAAGGTGATAATTTTGCGTATTCTTTTTGAGCGGGTCGCCGTGCACGTCAATGAGGCGGTTGAGCCAGAGCCGGTACTCGCGCACCTTGTCGGTTGTTACGGCCTCCGGTTTTTTGTCGCCGAACCATTCGATGAAACGTCCCAGATAGAAGTCGTAATTGCGCACGGTCTGAAGGCTGCGGTTTTTTTCGATTTCCAAATATTCCAGAAATTCGCGCAGGTAACGCGAGAGCAGGTAAGACATACGCGAGTATTGTACGACACAATTGACGACCGGTCAATTTTGGACTACAGTCTAGAACCCACTCCCAAAATTTCGCTCTGCCGATGCCTGCGGCGTAGGTATGATTTATTTGGTGGGTTATACCGCTTGCCCGCCCAAGCCGCAAATAGACAAGGTGGCGCTGGGCGCGGAAAAGTGGGTCAGCTGGAGACGGTACCAAAGCCTAAAGCGGCTGGTTCGGGAATTAAAAAAGCGGGGAGTAAAGATCGTGGCGCTCGAAAAAACCGACCGCAGCATAGATATCGGCCGGGCGCAATTCACGCCGCCTTTGGCGCTCATTGTCGGCAACGAAGTGGACGGCGTACCGGAGGCGATACTTAAAGAATGCGACCAGGTAGTCCATGTACCCATGTACGGCCGCAAGGAGAGCCTGAACGTCAGCGTGGCGGCCGGGATAGCTCTCTACGTGGTTAAATCCAAAATTTAAATTTGGCCGGTTTTTCTCCGGCCGGAGCGTATTTTTAGACTCTCGGGGCTCCCCATGCTATACTTTGTCTACGAGCTATGCCCGCCGCGACCCCCCCCATCAACCATACCGTTTCCATCTTCGAGCGTCTGTACGCCAACTTGCCGCCCCTGGTACCCCAGGCGGTAGTTGAAGATATGGGGCGCGCGCTCGAGCAGGTAAAAGCCGACCAGGAGCTCTCGACCGAGGAGCTCGAAGACGTCATGATCGCCTTTGGCAAAAAAGTCTGGCCGTACATCCAGGCGTTTGAAGAATTTTACCAGGTTTACGAGAATCAGCTCGGCGAAAAACTGCTGCGGCAGCGCTCCTCGCCGGCGCTTCAGCGTTCGTACCAGCTGTTTAAAGAAATGGGCGGAACCTGGCGCGATCTCTATGCCGGATCCATGGCACACGTGTTCGGCCATGAAGAACGCACGGAACTTGGGCAGGTATTGGTGGACATTAAGTGCGATATCCGCGCCTTTGCTTTTCAGGCCGTAACAGCGACCGATCGCGCTGCCTATGAAACGCGGATTCGCGAGTTCGCGCGCATCGCCGACGATATCTCCGACCGGCTCACCGCTCTTGAGGGACTGGCCGCCGCCGAGCAGGAACATCCCAGTCTGGCGGCCGAAATTCGGGCCCAGGTTCGGGCCTTTGAGTACGGTTTGGCCTTTCTCGGCCCCAAAGTAGACTACCAGGCCGTCTGTTCGGCGCCGGAGCACTTCCAAGGACGCCGTCTGGAGTTAAAAATCCGGGTTTAACCGGCTGGCGGAGTTGTCTTTGATTGTAAATTTTATGGTTACGGCCACTCTTCAATTATTCCGTCTATTGCTTGACCGCCACCCTGTCGGTTTGGCGCCAGAGGCAGTCGAGCGCGGAGAGGCCGCTTACGCCGCTGCGCTGGCCTCTCAGTCGCGGTCGGACTCCGGCATCGAAAAAAGTCTGATAGAGTACGGCCTGGCCGCTTGGCCCTACTTTCAGGCGCAGGAGGAGTTTAGGAACCGCTATGGCCAGGACAGGGAACGCGTATTGCTCTACGAGCTTTTGCCCGTGGATTTGCGAGAAAAATGGCGGCATTTCGAGGCCAAGGGCGGCAGTCTTCACGATTACCGGCATGGCAACATTGTCGAGCAGTTTTTTTCGCCCGAGGAGGACGTGCAGATAGAAAACGCCTTGGTGGAAGCCGGGCTCCGGGTTCGGGATTATTGCCGCGAGCTGGCCTTGGGAGAGAAACAGGCCGAGTACGAAGAGCGCGTAAAGATATATCAGGCCGAGGAGACGGCCATACAGGAGTTAATCGCGCAGTTGCGCGGTCTATGCGACGAGAGCGGCAAATGGAGCGCGGAGATTGCGGACGAGGCGCTCGCGCTCGAACGCGGATTCGCCGAACTGGAGGAGAGACCTACCTTACGCCGGGCGCAAGAAAAAATTGAGTACTACCGGAGTCATTTGCAGACTTTCAGCGCCAGCAGCGACTAAAAGAACACAAAAAAATTGAAATTAATACAATTGAACTCACAGTGAGTTCCCCCCTTTCGCCTCAAACATAGACTGGTTTTCACGGCCCCAAAACTCGCTCTTACAGGCTCAGACATTGGTGCCGTAAAAATGGGGTGATCTTGGGGTGCCGGGCTATCATTCGGCGCACGTCTTTTTCGGTGAGGAGGCCGGTTTGCGCCCCCCACTGTTGGATAACGCCGCCGGCATTGGCTGTGCCCCACTGCATGGCTTCGGGGAGGGAAGACCCAGACATGTAGGCGCGCAGAAAACCGCTGGCGTAGGCGTCGCCGGCACCGGTTTTGGAAACCACCTTAACAGGGTAGCTGGGCAGGAAATAAAGGTCGTCTCCTTGGGAGGCGAATGAGCCGCGGACGCTGTCGGTAACGACAACAGTTTTGGGTCCGAGACGGCGCACCGCGGCGCACAGGGCGCGCATAGTCCTTTTTTCGCCGGCGAGACGCTCCGCTTCTTGTTTGTTAACAATCAGAAGATCGGTCAGAGGCAGAATTTTGGCGAATTCCTCCCGGCCTTTTTTGAGCTGGTATGATCCCGGATTCACGGCCAGCTTGAGCGTGCGGTGCCGCTTTAGATACGCGGCGAGCCGTGCCTGGAGGCGTTCGAAAGATTCGCCGAGCGATGTGTAGTACAGCCACCGCGCTGCCGGCAGAGCCGGCAGGCGATAACGGCGGGCGGCATGATAGGCCAGAATGGTACGTTCTCCGCGGTAGCTCAGGACAATCGAGTAACGCGTGGTCGCGCGCGGCTGCAAAGAGACGAGGCCGGTGTCAACCCCGGCCTCTTGCAGAGCGTCGTGTATGGCGTAGCCGTTCAAGTCGTCGCCAAGCTGGGTTACAATCGCGGCGGCCAGGCCCAGCCGGCTCGCTCCGGCCGCCACATTGGCCGCGTTGCCGCCGACCGATTGCGCGGTTTCTTTGATGGGGATTTTTTCCGCGTAGTCCAAACAGAGCTGGCAGTGTTCGCGGCGCACGTCGCACTGGAGCGTGGCGTCGTCCACGATGAGGAAAGTGTCCAAGGTGGCGTCGCCAATGGTGATAAGGTCGAACATAATCAGCGAAGCTTTTTGTAGCGTTTTAAATCTTCGGGACTGTGCTTGTGCAAGCCAAACATTATTTCCGCGAATTCGATGAGCGAGGCCAGGCCCAGCCCGGCCATGGCGATCATAAATATTTTGTCGCCGGTAAACAGGGCATAGACAAACAGGCAGGCGGCGCCGATAAATTTGACCAGATCCTGGCGCCGTTCCTGCTCGAGAAACACTCCGTAAGTTATCATGATGGCGCCCGCGGCGGCGGCAACGTAGACTAAGGTTTCGGCCAGGGTTACGGGCAGGCGGGGCAGTATGGATTGCAGAAGCATAAGTTCGAAATGAGGCTAAAATTTAGGCAATTCAAGTTCGTGGTTTGCGAACCAGCTCGTAAATACTGGCCGAGGTAAAGATAACTTGCAGCGGAATGAAAATAGGATCCCGAAGATAGGCGCTGTAAGCCAGGAGGCACAGGCCGCCGGCCAAAAAAAGCGTGTTTTGCCGGCGGTGATTTTTGTTTACCACCCCCCCCGAAATGAGGATAAGACCCAGGGCCGCGAGGCCGCGGAAAAATATAAGAGGCATACAGGTACGATCTAAGTATAGCAGCAACCAATGGGTTTGTCAGCCCGACTTTGGTATACTTTCTTCCGTATGAGAAAAGATTTTGCCTGGCGCCTGGGGGCGGCCCTATTGGGGGTATTTTTCTTCGCGGTCTACTGGTGGAATGCGTGGCACTACAACGTGTGGTCGAGCTACGATGGCGGCGGGCACATTGATTACATTTTTGATCTGGCCGCCGGACAGGGGCTGCCCCGGCCAAAGAGTAATTATCTGGCCTGGCACGAGCCGGCATATTACGCCGCCAACGCCGTTTTGGTGCGCGTCCTCCAGCCGCTCGGCCTGTCGCGAGAGGCGCTGTACAAGATTTTGCAGCTGGAGAGTGCCGTCTTTGCGTGGGCGATAGCCGCGGCGGCCGGTGTCCTGGCTTGGCAGACAACCCGCCGGCGCTCCCTAGCGTTCTTCGTGGCGGTATTTACCGGGTCGCTTTTTGTGGTTTCGGCGTCCGGACGCTATATTACGAACGAAACGCTGTTCCAGGCCCTGGCGCTGTGGTGGTTGGCGTGGTTTATGCAGTGGCGTATGTGGGACACCTCTGCCTGGAGCGCCAGGCGGTGGTCGGCCCTGGCGCTCGGGCTTTCGGCGATACTATGGGTCAAGCTTTCGGGCTTTATCCTATTGGCCGCGCTCTTGATTTTCCTCGGGATTATCGCCTGGCGCGAGCGCCAGTGGCGGCCGCTCTTTGTCGGCGCAGCCGTGGCCGGGTGCGTGCTTTTGAGCTATGTTCCCTGGATGATCCATAAGCAGCGCCTGTACGGGCAAGCTTTGACGATAAACAACTACGAAGTCGCCGTCCGTCCGGGACAAGGGGCCGGTCTGCCGGCGCGATTTTTCCTCACTTGGGATACCGAAATTTGGCAACATCCGTTCTGGACTGCGGGCCGCGGCTCGTTTTGGAGCCTGCTCACGGCCAGCGCTCTTGGCGACTACGATAACATTTTCCAGAATTACGCTGTCCATGGACGCCAGGTTAATTTTGTTACTGCCAACGGCCGGACTATGGCCGTGCAGACGGCAGCGCTGACCCTGGCGCTCTATTGGTGGTCGGTGCCTTTGCTGGCGTACCTGGCGGCCGGTTTTTTGGTCTCTTTTTGGCGGCTGCTGCGGGGACAGCTCAGCGCGGCGGCGTCTTTTTTGTTGGTAACGGCGGCCGGTTTTCTCACCGCGCTTATATATAACGTTTACCGTTATCCGTACCTGGAGCGCGGTACGCTGAAAGCGATTTTCATCGTTTCTTTTTTTCCGCTGGCGGCTATTCTCGCCGGCGCCAGTTTGCCGCCGGCTGGGGAGCGCCCCCACCGTCGTCTGCGGTTTATCGCCGTTTTGGTATATTTTATTTTTTGGCTAGGGTTTAGCCTGAGTATTGTCATCTTGCCGGCGTTGTAACAGATAAAGCCGGCGGTTGGGGTTCCACCCGGGCACCGACTCGGCGCGTAAAACAGTATACGACTCGAGGGGAGACGCGCTGACTACGTACTCCTCCGTATTGTTAACAATCAAATACCGTATCCACCACGGCGAACCGACCGGCCCCTTTTTCCTTCCTGAGGCCTGGGCTTCCCAGTAACTATGCCAGCCGTCCCATTCATAGCCGCCGTCGATCATCGCCGCCGGAGTGCCGGCAGATAGCACCGAATCGGCCAGGCGCCACCGGGTTTCATTCCACGCTAAATAGAAGGCGGTCTGGCTGAGGCTAAAGACGGCATAGAGCGCCAGCACCGCTCCCAAGGCAACATAGCCCAGAGGCCGGAATTGTTGTTCGCGCAGGCGATAGAGGACAAGCGCGGCAAGCAAGCTAAGTAAGGGCAGAAGGTAACGGTCAAAGCTTTGGAAAAGTAAGATCGGGGCCGATAGCAGCGCCAGAGACAGCCAGACGAAACGCAGTGCCGGCGGCGTTGCCCGCCGCGCGGAGAGAAATTGGACCAGCCAGCCAGCGCCCAGGGCGCCGGCGGCTGTGAGCGTTAAGCGGGCGAAATCGGTAAACAGCGGCACGAAGTCGCCGCGCAGGACACCCGCCATCGGTCCCAGGCCGAAGGCGTGAATCATATTGGGCGCGTAAGGAAAAAGCCGCTCGGTTCTAATAAATATCATCACTGCCAGAGCCAACATGACAGTACCCGCCGCCAAGGCGGGCAGTTTTTTGTCGCGAGGCCGGGCCGTGATCGCCCCCAAAATTAGCGGCAGAAAGAACAACCCGGAGTATATGAGCAGATACCAGATCCACCAGGCGCCATGGGAGAGGGCCGGGCGTATTCCGGAAATAAAGTGCAGGGAGCCTCCGGCGGGCAACAGATTTTTGGCGGCCAACCAGAGATAGACGGCTGCCCAGATCGCGAGCGGCAAGCCGAAGCCGAAGAGAATTTGGCGTCGGCTAAAGCGGTTTTGGTACCACAGCAGGGCCGCGATGCCGGCGGCGGCCAAGATCATCAGGTTGGTTTGCCGCGTGTAAAAACCCAGGACCGCGGCCAAACTGCCAACGCACAGCCAGCGGGCGCCGTCTCCGCTAAATGCGCGGTGGTAGGCGAACAGGCTGCCGGTAAGCAGGCAGAGCGCCGGGATGTCGGTCATGTAAGTGAAGGAAAGATTATACGCAATGGGGTTTAGCCAGACCAGCAGAGCGCCGATGAAAGCCAAGTCCTGGCGGCGGGTAACGCGGTGTAAAAAATAGTATGTCAGCAGAATAAGCGCCAGAGTGAAAGCCAGCGTTGTCAAGCGCAGGAGGGTAAAAGAAAAACCGCCGATTTTGGCGGCGAGCGCGCCGAGGAGTATGAGCCAGTGAAGCGTCGGCCCGGTAAAAGGGTTCATTTTGAGCTCGCCGGTTTCCACCCAGTGTCTAATCATTTCCGCGTGCACCCAGTCGTCGTTGAGAGCGAATTCGCCCGCCGGGGAGACGAAAAAAAATTGTACCGCGAAGAGTACAATTAAGAGTAAAGGGTAAGGGCGGTTGGCTGGCCGCATATTTATGGGCAATATTACCGCTTGGCGGTTTTGGTAGGCGGTCAAGGACGATGCCGGCGACGCGTTTTGGCGGCGTTACTGCGGCGACCAGCGGTTGACGTAATCAATGGCCGAAAGGGCGGCGGTAACGCCTTGGCCCGAGGCGATGACTATTTGTTTATAAGGTATATTGGGCCGACGTGGACCATAACTCCCTGGACTGCCAGTTCGGTGCGCGCCCCGGAGGCCAGGTCTTCGTAAATGAGGCCGCTAACGGCGTCGGTGCCGACGATGTGGACCGTGCCCGCATTATAGATGACAGTTACGTTGGGGAGCGCCTTTACCTTGTTTATCAGAATGTCTTCCCCTTTGGGGAAACCTCCCTTAGCCTCGGGCAGGTCAGGGTATTTGGTGATAAGGTAGACCTGGCTCGCGATGCCGCTCATCATGAGCACCGACTCGAGCGCCGAGTTGCCGGCGCCCACGGTAGCGGTGGTTTTGCCGCGGTAGAGCGGACCGTCGCAGACAGTGCAGTAGGTTACGCCCCGGCCTTTGAGCTCGCGTTCGCCCGGTATTTTCAATTCGCGCGGGTGGATGCCGCTCGCGATAATGACGCTTTTCGTTTCGTAAGTTTTTTCTTGCCCGTTGCCGTCTTGGGCGGTAACGATATGATAGTTTTTCGTCGGGGTAATGCCGGTAACTTCCAGTCCGTTATCAATCTGCACCTGGTAAGACTTCATGTGGGCATGAAAATTCTGCGCCAGCTCGACTCCGGTCGTGTGGATGGTGCCCGGCCAATTTTCCACCTCGCCCGAGAGCGCGACTTCGCCGCCAATGTCCTTGGCCACCACGGCGAAGTTCAGATTGCGGCGCGCGGCATACACGGCGGCGGCGCTGCCGGCCGCGGCCGCGCCGATAATGACTAGGTCAAGCATAGAGACGGAAAAAGGAAACAGGGACGATAAAATATACAAAACAAGGATAGCAGCGCCGGACTATTTCGTCAATCCGGTTATGAGGCTCTGCAGTCGGGCGACATTTTCGCGCGGAGTTTTTTCGTGGCCGAAAACAGCGCTGCCCGGGCAGACCGCGTCGACGCCGGCCGCGATAAAGCCGGGGATCGTGTTTTCATTAACGCCGCCGTCGATTTCTAGGTAGTGGGACGGATACATGAGTTTAGAGCGCCGGGCGCGCTCGTAGGTGGCCGGTATGAATGGCTGACCCTGGAAGCCGGGGATAATGCCCATAAGCATAATTCCTTGAATTTGGGACAGATAGGGTTCGATCGCTTCTAGCGGCGTTTCCGGGTTGAGAACCAGGGAGACTTCCCAGCCAAAAGTTTTGAGTTTTTGCAGGACAGCCGGGATATCCGGACTGGCTTCGTAGTGGAATAAAACGCGTTTGACTTGCGTTACCGCGCGCCATTTTTCCGCCACTCCTACCGGATCTTTCACCATCAGGTGCAGCTCGCACTCCAGCCGGAGCCGGGGCGCTATGATTCCTGGATCGGCCCAGGTTACATTGGGGACGAACTCTCCGTCGGCGATGTCTATTTGGAGCATTCGGACACAATCACCCAAACCCAAGAGACCGGCAAAGAATTTTTCCTGGCTGTTGACGAGCAGAGAAGGGATAATTTCCATAGGCGGTCGTAAGCTTACTTTTCGAGCGCGGCCACTTTGGCGCGCCGGCGCACATGGCGTTCGTGCCGGTCGGCTTCGGTCGCGAGCCACAGTTTGACGATAGCCAGGGCATGGTCGTCGGAAGATAGTTTGGAGGCGAGGCAAAGTACGTTCGCGTCGTCATCGGCGACCATAGTTTCCGCGGCCATTAGGTTGTAGCCAATGCCGGCACGGACGCCTTTGACCTTGTTGGCCGTGATACAGACCCCGACGCCGTTTTTGCAAATAAGAATACCCCGGCCGTTTTCGGCCGCGACCGCGCGGGCAAGGGGAATGGCATAATCCGGGTAGTCGTCGGTTTCGACGTATTCATGCGGCCCCAGGTCTTTGATTTTTAGGTTTAATTCGTTTTCGATATAGCGCAAGATACGCTTTTTGAGCTGGTAGCCGCCGTGGTCGGAGGCGATATAGAGAGGGCCGGAGTACATAGGGCTGGGCTATAGTTTGTTAGGTACGCCTGGATTATAGCATAGGGTAAGAGAAGACATAAAGTTGACCGGGGGCGATAATTGGTTTAGGCTGGAGATAGCCGTATGGAGGTGATGATGAACGAGAGTGAGCTTCGGGAGGCCATGGGGATCTTCGGTGATCTCTTGGCCCGGTGCGCGAGGGGCGAGATATCGCTCCCAGACCTTAGGGCCTTTCAGATGAACCCATCTGCATGGCGTTCTGCTCCGGCCAGCCGGACGCTGGTCGGCATGCCGGCCGTGGGCGGGGGAACGCGCGGGCAGCCGCTGCCCGAACAGCCGCCGGTGCCTTCGCCGCGAGCGCCTGGCAGCGGACAGCCCCGCCCTGCCAGGGCCTCTCCGGCCCTACCAAGCACCATTGCCCCTGTAGCGCGGCGTTCGCCCCCGGCTACGCCTCCGCCACCGACCGTCTTCCTCGACCAGGACGCCATCAGACGCAGTGAAGCCGCCGTCCGCAAACGCGGCGACGGGGACGCCGAGGACTAACCCGTCCCTCCTCGAAGAACACCTTTCAGCACCCACCATCGGCCATCCACAAAAAACACCACGCTCGTGGCGTTTTTTGTTGGCGCTTGTTGACAGCCTGATTTTGTTTGTGTTTACTAACACTGGTGTTCTTTTCCTGGCAGGAGAATAGCTAATGGACAGCAAACTCGAACAGCAGATCGGCCGGCTGCGCCGGCTCGCGCGCGAAGGGCGCGTCTCGACCGCGCAAGTGGCCAATTATCTCGATCACTTCGACCGCCCCTGGCGCCGATCGCCCGTGCGCTTCCTGCGCCTCGAAGACATCTTTGAGGCCGCGCTCGGCCAGTCCGGGGAGGCGCCGCGCACCAAGTAGACTCTCCTGCCGCCTATTGCCGACCACCCCTCCGGTCGGCCCACAGCCAAGGGCAGCAAACAAAAAAAGACCGGGAAGGTCGTTTTTTGTTTGCCTCAAAGCTGGAATTTCAGGTTTGAGGGAAGATGTGGAGAGAGATCAGGCACCGGCTTTTGGCTCCGGCGAGGCGGCGTCCGCAGCCTCGAGGTAGACCTCCGACCTGTGATGCGTGGGGTGTTTTGGGACCCCCACGCCCATAGCGGCCATGAGAGCGCCGGTCGGGTTGGCGCCGCGGCCGCCAGCCGGTCGGCGACTCGCCGAGCCGATCGCGTTGCGGAACGCGCGGTCCACCACGCCTGGTTGTGAGGCCAGGAAGTCACGGAGGTAAGCGATTTGGAACGCCTCCTGTTCCGTGACCTGCGGTATCTCGCCCGGGCGAACCTGCTGCAGGCGTCCCTTGATAGCACCAGCGAGGCGCGTGAGCAGTGCCTCCGCCGCCTTGACGTGGCCCGGATTCTTCCGGTTTGGCTCATGAAGAAGCCGGGATCGGCGCAGCAGCGCCATAGTCCTGCTAGGCACGTCAGTAGCCACCGTCTCCTGCCCGCAGAAGAACATGGCGAACCGCCTGCTCTGCGCTTCTGCGATCGGTGTGTCCTCTGCCACCAGGGCAAACGGCCGATCCGACCAAGAGACGTAGTCTTGGACACAGTCAACGCCGATCCGCACCTGCCGAGGGTTCGGCGGTGAGTCCGCGCGATCCGGGCCGTGCCACACTCGCCAGAGCGCGGTCATAGCCACCACAGTACTGCCGACTGCCGTAAAGATAAGGACCACTGTTATCAGTGTCTCCACAGTTTTACCCCCTTTCATTCGGGGGAATCATTGCGGTTTTTGCCTTTTTTGTCAAGTTTACCAAGCGCGTTCAGGTCAAGCGAGAGACAAAAAATTCCGCCGATGATCTTTTGCCCGCTACCGACAGACGGAAATATTGCGCGGCAATTGACAGAAAAATCCTGATAAGGTATTGTGCCTATACAATTCTACAGGCGCCACTACCTGCCATCACCAGGGATCCCACTATGGGGAGCGCCGGAGAAAGAAGCCATTTTTGGCGCAGACTCTCTCGGGTAGGCCCGTAACAGCCGTAATCAAGATGCCACACGGCGAAGCTGAGATGGTACCGCCCCGATAGGGGCTCTCGGCACGCGGTGTTTTTTGTTTTTTATGCCCTACAACGCCAACGAAAACGAGCAGCAGATCCTCTCCCTGTGGGAAGAGACAGAGGCTTTTGCCAAATCAGTTTCGAGCCGCCCGGAAAACCGGCCGTACGTGTTTTATGACGGCCCGCCGTTCGCCACCGGATTGCCGCACTATGGGCATATTTTAAGTTCGGTCATCAAAGACGTCGTGCCCCGCTACTGGACCATGAAAGGCTACCGCGTGCGCCGGCGCTGGGGCTGGGATTGCCACGGGTTGCCGATAGAAAGCCTGATCGAAAAACAAATGGGTGTTTCGGGCAAGAAAGACATTGAAGAAAAAATCGGCGTCGCGGAGTTCAACGAGGCCTGCCGCGCGACAGTACTTATGTACACTAAAGAGTGGAAAAAAATGGTGGCGCGTATAGGCCGCTGGGGGGAGTTTGACAGTGCCTACCGCACGATGGATCCGACTTATATGGAAAGCGTCTGGTGGGCGCTTAAAACCATCTGGGACAAAAATCTGATCTATGAAGGCCGCAAGGTGCTTATGTACTGCCCGCGCTGCGAAACGCCGGTGGCCAAGGCAGAAGTGGCCATGGACAACAGTTACAAGGATATTACCGAAGAGTCGGTAACGGCAAAATTCAAATTGAAAACTCCCGGAGCCCTTAACGCTTCGGGCGATGTCTATATCCTGGCTTGGACGACCACCCCGTGGACGCTGCCGGCAAACGTCGCTTTGGCCGTCGGCCGGGACATCGAGTATGTACTCTGTCGGATAGAGTCCTCCGGCGAGGTGGCGGTGGTCGCCAAAGACCGCGCCGAGGCGGTGTTGGGCGCTCACAAGTACCAGGTGGAGAAGACAATAAAAGGCGTGGATTTGCTGGATCTAGAATACGAGCCGCTGTACCAAATTCCCGCGGTGGAGAAGAGCGGGCAAAGAGCCTGGCGCGTTGTCCCGGGCGACTTTGTGACTACGCAAGAGGGTACCGGCATCGTGCACACGGCGGTGATCTACGGCGAGGACGACTATAATCTGGGGGTCGCCTGCCAGCTGCCGATGGTCCCCTTGCTCGATGAGCGCGGCCATTTCAACAGCCAGGCCCCGCAGATGATCCAGGGGCAGTATTTCAAAAAAGCCGAAAAAACGATTAAGGATGACCTGGAGAACCGCGGGCGACTGTTTTCGCGCTCTCAGCACACCCACTCCTACCCGCATTGCTGGCGGTGCGATACGCAACTATTCTACAATGCCATTTCTGCTTGGTTTATCAATATAGAGCAGGTCAAGCCGCGCCTCATCGAGCTCAATGAAAAAATCAATTGGTATCCCGGGCATCTTAAACAAGGCCGGTTTTTGAATATTTTGGAAACGGCCCCCGACTGGAACATCTCGCGCAACCGTTACTGGGCGACTCCGCTGCCGTTTTGGAAATGCACCGCCAAAGATTGCCCCGGCGTCGCCTGTTTAGGCAGCGTGGCCGAAATGAAAGATCGGGCCCTCAATTTTTCCGAGGTATACCAGACAGACAAGGTCGAGGAGATGGATTTGCATAAGCACTTGGTAGACCGTATCAGGCTGCGCTGCCAGGAGTGCGGCGGCGAAATGCGGCGTATTCCCGAGGTCATAGACTGCTGGGTGGAATCGGGGTCGATGCCGTTCGCCGAGTTTCATTATCCATTTGCCAACAAAGAGACGTTTGAGGCCCGGTTTCCCGGAGAATATGTGGCCGAGTACATCGCCCAGACGCGCGCCTGGTTCTACTACATGCATGCGCTCGCCGCGATTTTGTTTGATAACGTAAGTTTTGAAAACGTGGTGGCTACCGGCACGATCCTCAACGAAAAAGGCGAGAAGTTGTCCAAGTCGAAGCGGAATTATACCGACCCGTGGATTATTATCGAACAGTACGGAGTTGACGCCCTGCGGTACTACCTCATGACGAGCGTCGTTATGCAGGCGGAAAATCTGTTTTTTAACGACCGCGAAGTGCGGGACGCGTATAATAAAGTGGTCAATACCCTGTGGAACGTACTGACCTTCTATCTCACGTTCGTGCCCGCCGGGGGCTCTGTTTCGGGCTCGGTGGCAGCATCCAAGCACGTGCTTGACCGCTGGATTATATCCCGGCTGCATGAACTCACGCGGAGCGTAACCCGCCACATGGACAATTACGATACTGTCAAAGCGGCTCGTCCGATTAAGGATTTTATAGACGACCTTTCGACCTGGTACGTGCGCCGGAGCCGCGACCGGTTTAAAGACGCGGCTACAGACAGCGACGAGGCTGCTGTCGCTGAAGCCGCGGCGGACAAAGAATCCGCGCTCGCCACCCTGCGCGAAGTGCTCCTGACACTCTCGAAGGTGATGGCGCCGTTCACGCCGTTCATCTCCGAGAAAATTTATCAGGAACTGTCGGCCGGGTCGGACGCCCGCCGCGAAAGCGTCCACCTGGAAGACTGGCCGAGGGCGGACGAGTCAAAGATAGACGGCGAAGTCCTCGCGCGGATGGCCCTGGCCCGCTCTATAGTCGAGACCGGGCTGTCCATCCGGGCCGAGCAGGGGGTGCGCGTGCGCCAGGTACTTGCCCGCCTGATAGTGAACGCCCCCGACCTGCCCGAAGAATACCGGCAGATAATTGCCGCCGAGCTGAACGTAAAGGAGGTCGTTTTTGGTCCGATGCCGCCAGGGTTGGCGACTAAAAAAGCCGGAGACATTGAGGTCGGGCTGGACACCGCGCTCACCGATGAGTTGCGCCTCGAAGGGTTGCTGCGCGAGGTGGTGCGTACCATTAATCAGCTGCGCAAGGACCAGGGTCTGACAATTCGCGATTTCGTCGTTGTTTGCTACAGTACTGGCGATCCGCTTTTAGCTTCGGTTTTCCGGGATTATGCAGATGAGATACGAAAAAATGTTCTCGCACGCGAGCTTGCGCCGGGCGGCACGGAGGAAGTTATGATCGACGGGCGGCCGATCAGGCTCAGTATCGAGGCGTAGACTGCCGCCGGCGCGATTTGCGTTATGGACAAAACAATCCCGGCCAGGCCGGGATTGTTTTAACCCTCAAATAACGACAGAGGTCGCGATTTGGGGGATTGGGGCGCTGGAATGTTAGCGCCTGGCCGAGCCGGATATTTTTATTTGGGCTGTTTCTAGAGGACGGATTTTGACACTCAAGTTAGCCTCTGTTACAATCCAGCTAGTTTTGTATCTAAAATTGAGGCTGAATTATGACTAACTATATTCTCGAAGCCGATGCGTCTGCCGCTGACGTGATAATCATGCCGGTTTTGGAAGATAAGGGGCTCGAAACAGCCGCCAAGAAACTGGACAAAGAGTTCGGCAGTGCCCTGTCCGCTGTCATGTCGGCCGAAGATTTTACCGGCAAGAAGATGCAGCAGAGCCTTGTTTATACGCGTGATGCCAAGCGTCCGCGCGTGCTCCTCTCAGGCTTGGGCTCCAAAAAAGAGTTGACGGTCCGCCGCTACAAACAAGTACTCGGCGCGGCCGTGATCGCTGTTCAGAGTAAAAAATCCCAGCGTATCGCCGTCGTCATCCCCGAAACCGTACTTTCGGCCTTTGGCCCTTACCGCGCGGCCAAAGAAACGGCCGCGGCCATCGAGATCGGCGGTTATTCGTATGATGAATACCGCAAGCCGGAGGCCCGCGTATTGCCGCTAAAAGCGGTGGCCGTAACCGCTGCGTTCGATAACCGGTCCAAGACCCAGCTCATAAAGGGCCTGGCCGACGGCGCGCTAGTAGGGCAAGCCGTGAACTACACCCGCCACCTGGGAAATACGCCGCCGACCGTTCTCACGCCGACCTATCTGGCCCGGGCGGCCGCCAAATTGGCTCAAGAAAATCCGGGCCTTAAAGTAAAAGTTTTGTCGCGGCCGGAAATAAAAAAATTGGGCATGGGGTGTCTTTTGGGCGTTTCCCAGGGTTCGGCGCAGGAGCCGAAGTTTATTGTTTTGGAATACCGGCAGGGGAACAAGAAAGATCCGCCCCTGGTGCTTGTCGGCAAGGGCATCACGTTTGATTCCGGCGGCATTTCCCTTAAGCCGGCCGGCTACCTCAATGACATGAAGTTCGACATGTTGGGTGCGGCCACGGTCCTCGGGGTTATGAAAGCGCTCGCCGCGCTTAAGGCAAAAAAGAACGTGGTGGGCCTGATACCGAGCTGCGAGAATATGCCCGACGGCGCGGCTTACCGTCCGGATGACATCCTTACGGCCATGGACGGCACCACCGTGCACGTGAGCAATACCGATGCCGAGGGCCGTTTGATACTGGCCGATGCCCTCTGCTATGCCACCAGGTTCGAGCCAAAAGAAGTACTGGACTTCGCCACTCTCACCGGCCATTGCCGCATCGCCCTGGGCAGCGACCGTTCGGGACTGTTCAGCGATGAAGAAAATATAGTACAAAAACTCACGGCCGCCGCGGAAACAGTCGGCGAACAGCTGTGGCGGCTGCCTCTTGGCGAGGAGTACTCCGAGGCGATCAAAAGCGAAGTGGCGGACATAGACAACGGCGGGCCCTCCGGGGACCCGCGCGCCGGCGCGTCGCACGGCGCGGCTTTTTTGCAGCACTTCGTCAAATATCCCTGGGCGCATATCGACATGTCTTGCTGCTACTACACCGCCAAGGGCAAGCCGTGGATCCGCCAGGGGGCAAACGGGTTTGGGGTGGAAACCATGGTTGAGTACTTGCGCGGGTAAGCTATTTTTTGCCGTATGATTTCTTTTGTGCGCGGCACGGTATTCATGGCGCGTCCCGGGGCGCTCGGAGTCCTGACCGCGTCCGGCGTAGGCTACGAGATCCATTTGCCTTCGGCCCAGGCGCGCGCCAAACAGATAGGCGCGGAGGTGTCCTTTTACACCTATCTCCGGGTAAGCGATCAAGCCCAGGATTTGTACGGATTTGAAACGCTGGAGGAGCGTGATTTTTTTATTTTGCTCATGACCGTTTCCGGGGTCGGCCCCAAAAGCGCCCTAAACATTTTGTCGCTTGGCTCCATGGACAATATTAAATCCGCCATTGCCCGCGGCGACGTGAAGTATCTGACCGCTGTGCAGGGAATGGGAAAGAAGACCGCGGAGCGGGTAGTGGTGGAATTAAAGTCCAAAATTTCCGGGGCAAATCTCGATGTCCCGGGCGAGGCAATGGGCGGCGCACTGGGCGATGTCGTTGGCGCTCTCGTGTCCATGGGTTACTCGCCGGACGAGGCGCGCCAGGCGGCTCAGGAGCTAGACCCGGCAGACAAGACGAGCGAGGAGCTGGTGCGCGAGGCGCTGCGCCGGCTGGCCAGGTAAGGCCAGGGAAGCCCGGTAGCTACCCGGCCATGGTGCTTATGGTTTACCGATTTTGCCTGGGGCGGTGAATTTGTACAGCTGGGTAATGTGGCGAAGCTGCCGGTTGCCCCCGGCGTGTCCGCCGATATAGAGATAATTTTTGTCCGGCGGCAATTCCGGAGGCAGGGCGTACCCGATAGAGCTGGAGAACGTATTGTGCATGCTGCCCGGGTTTTTCGCATTTCTGTTTTTTGCCAAGGAGGGACAGATGTCGTGTTCAATGCCTAGTTTTAGAATTTTTTCCGTCAGATACCTGATGGCTGACAGGCCTTCGCGGCGCGAAAGGAGTTTTTTGGTTACTGACTCGTCCATGGTCGCGACGGTCTCGCCCCAGGCTACAAACAACACTCGCTCAATAGAGATTTTATCCGGATGCTCCTGGGCATACATGAGCAAGGCTACTAACCGCGGCAATCCATCGGTGTAGGTGTATGGATCTTGGCAGCCGACGACGTCTATCGCCAGCGAGAACGTGGTTTCCGGCCGCGGCGGCTTTGTTTCCGGCACGGAACGCTGCACTTCGAGTTTGCCGGTTCTGGCATAGACCGGCCAATTTATGAGTCTGGCGTCCATGCCCGGTTGGTAAGGCACATAGTCGTGGACATCGAAGCCCTTTTCCACCCGCGGCAGTCGCCGCGCCGCGCGCTCGCCGTCGGCTGAGAGCTCGATACCGAGCAGCCGGAGAGTCTCGGAAGGCCGGCGCTTTTTATCGGGTGTAATCCGGACATAATTAGACGCCGCCAGTTGTTTTCCCCTGTCCACAATATATTGCGCCGATGAAGGAACGTCTTCCAGGGCTTTTTTTTGGTGTGCCGGGTCGGTGATAAGCTCGCGAACGGCGCGAATGACATCTTGGGCGTCGCTGCCCTCCGCTTCCAGACGGGCGATGAGTTTGCTCCAGAGAGCTTGGGAGGAGAACTGGGTAAAGAATTCAGTGGCCTCATTCCAGCGATGGGGGAAAACGAAGAGGTATACGTGCAAGAAAGTAAAAACATACTGCTGGGTGCGCAGGGGAAGACTCTCGATAGATTCCGGAGGGATCAATTCGGCTAGGCGCGGTTCTTCCTCGAAGAGCTGTCTTAGCCTCCGGTTGAATGTTCCCTTTGTCCACCTCTCCCGGCCTTTTGCCGCCGGCGTTGATTCCTGAGGCGAATCCGAAATCGGCTCCGAGACTGTTTCCAAATATTGCCGCAGCCGCGCGGCGGCTTCGCGGTCTCCTTTCCGCCGTGTTCTTCGGGCGGAGAATTTTAACGCTTCGACAGGGCCGAAGATGGCCAAGAGGCCGGCGAGGACGATGCTCAGTGAAATAAACAGGCCTTTGGTGCCTTCGGATTCGAGGATGCCTTTTCCTTTTTTGGAGCTGAATAGCTGCGTGAAGAAATTTTTTATTTCCTCCCACCAACCAGCGTCGTCATACTGGTCATATTCGGATTTGTCCAGGATTTCGAGCAGAGCACGTCTGAAGTTGGCGTAGCCTTCGAGTCTGCGGACCGCAGAAGCCGAATCAATATCCCCGGCGACCCGGGCCAGTTGTGCCCTGTCATCGGGATTGAGTTTGACGTCGCGGTACACGGCTTCTACCGGGGCGGTGGTCTCGTAGAGCACTGGGCGGCCAGCCGCCAGGTATACCAGCTTGGCATGAGCGCGCGCCTTGGTCAGCGCCCCGTCGGTTTCTAATAATCCATTCGCCACAAAAGCCGGCCGGCCGGCATCGTTCAGAAGTCCGGCGGCATAGGCGGCCAGCATATCGCAGTCGCCGACTTTGAGAGCGCCGACTTTTTCCTCCAAGGTCCCGGGCATGGCGCCAACGAGTTCCTGGATGTCGTCGCTCGTGAGATAGATAAATTTAGCCAAATGATCGTCCAATATCTCGGCGATATCTTCGTCGTCGGCCGCTCGCAGGCGCTCTATCACTGGCCACTGGTCGCCGGTACGGTTAAGGTTAAGCTCGGTAACAGGTGGCAGCCGGTAATTGTCCCGGGAGGCTACCACTGTGTAGGTAACAGCCACTCCTTCCGCGGCCTCGGCAAAGGTGATTGTCCGTTCATCGTTATCTACGCTAAACGATGCCGACGGATCAGCCGTAACTTTGCCCAGTGCAAAACCAAGCGGCGCGGGGAGCTCGATTTTGGTGCCGGCCCGGACAGCGCGCGGTTTTGTCCTGACTGTTGCCTCTATGGTTGTGTCGGCATCAACCAGTTCTTGGCCGGCGGCGCGGAATTTTCCGTCCGGGAAGCGGGCGGATAAATATCTAACCCAGAGGGGGTCGTCTATATTATTCGGCCAGGAGAAGTCGATGTCGGCGAACTCTTGGTCCGGCGTATTCGGCCCCAGGTCGCGCATGTCCGGGGTGCGATCGGTGCCGTACGGGTTATTATTGCCGCCCGAGTCCGGGGCAGCGGTTTCCGCCGCCGCGTCGGGGTCTGGCTGAGAATTGTCAGAATCGGCCGGATTTGTTTCCGGCGGGTATTCGGTTAGATAGGTTATGGCCGGAGGCTCATAGACAGCGGTTTCCGCAGTGTCTTTTAGCGCTCCGGCTGTGAGCACGCCCGCCACCGAACCGGCCGCGAGCAATAAATTTTTTAACAACTCTAAATAACGGGAAGTTTTAGCCTGTCCCTCGACCGGGAAATTTTGGACCGCCTCCACGGTTTCGCCGAGGGTCCGGCTAACTGACCGGACAGCGGCTGTTAAGAGGCCGCGCTGCACTGGGTCGAGCGTATCGCGAGAGGCGAGACGGCTAGTAAAATCATGGAATGACGCTACCGCGTCCCACAGGCGCGAAGACAGACGGTAAAGCTGCTCCACGAGCAGCTGTTCAGGGGACGGTTCTTTTTGCCGGCGCCCCAAAAGCTCTAGCCGGCGTTCCTCGATGGCGGCATGGTACGCTTCCGCGGATCGAAGGAGTCGCGTTAGTTCGGCCTGCTGCTCTCGCGACTCGACGATTTTGAGGGAAAAAAAGTCAGCAGGCAATCTTTTGAGTTCGGCGAGCAAAGTCAGCAGACCGGTCTCATGGGCGAAATCGCGCGCCACAATAGACGGTTCGGCGGCTGCCGGTCCGGCTGGCTCGACTCCGGGCGGGTGGTGTCCGGCTTCTCTCATAGGCGCGCTTGAAGGCAGGCGGCCAACTGCTCTTCGTCGAATCCAGTGAGAATCTGGCCGCCTATATCAACCGCCGGCAAAAACAGCTGCCCGGTTTTTTCTATGAGTTCGCGCGCTTTGGCCGGATCGGCGGAGACGTCGTACTCGACAAAGGCGAGGCCGCGAGCCAGGCAATATTCCTTTACCCGCCGACCCGATGGCGAATTGGGAGTGGCGTAAAGTATGATGGGGTTCATAATCTGCCTTTGTCGTCCCGGACAGTTTAGTCCGCCTCCGCGCCGTCTTCGAGAAGAGTAATATTCGCCACGCGGTCGCCGTCCTCTTTGAACCGCATGATACGCACGCCTTGCGTCGCGCGTCCCAGAGAGGGGACGCTTTTAAGCGGAGTGCGCACCACCTGGCCTTTGACCGAGATGAGGAGCAGGTCTTGTTTATCGGTGGTGTTTATCACGCGGGCATTGATAATCGGGCCGGTTTTGTCGGTTACGTTCATGGTTTTGATGCCGCTGCCGCTTCGCCCCTGGACTTTGTATTCGCCGACATCAGTGCGTTTGCCCAGGCCGTTTTCCGCGACAACCAAAAGTTCCAACACCTTTTTCTTCACGAGATCGGGCGAAACTACATCCATGCCGATAACATGGTCGTTGGATTTGAGGCGGACGCCGCGGACGCCGCTCGCCGTACGGCCCATGTCGCGCACGTCGTGTTCTTTGAAGCGGATCGCTTGGCCGAGAGCGGTAACAATCATGATGTCGTCCTTGCCGCCCGAAGGGCGCACCCATTCGAGCATGTCGTCCGGCCGGAGCTTCAGGGCGATGAGACCGGAGCGGCGGACGTTTTTAAAATCATCGAGCTCGGTTTTTTTGATGGTGCCTTTGTTGGTTACCATCACCAAGTATTTGTACTGGCTCATGTCGGCCATCGACAGTATGGCCGATACCTGTTCGTTCGGCGCCAGCTGGAGGAAGTTGACGAGCGCCTGTCCTTTGGCGGTGCGCGAAGCGACCGGAATGTCGTAGGCCCGGAGCTGGAAGACGCGGCCGCGATTCGTGAAGAAAAGCATGTTGTCGTGGGTATTGGTCGAGATCAGGTGCTCGATGACGTCTTCTTCTTTGGTGGTGAGTCCGATCACGCCTTTGCCCCCGCGGCCTTGGGTGCGGAAAGTATCGACCGGCATCCGCTTGATGTAGCCGTCTTTGGTGGCCATGATAATAGTCGGCTCGTTCGGGACCAGGTCTTCGATGCTGAATTCTTTAACTCCGTGAGCGACTATCTGCGTGCGGCGCGGGTTGTCATAATCCCGCTTGATGGCGACGACCTCTTGTTTGATGATCTCAAGCATTTTTTTGGCGCTCGCGAGAATGGATTGAAGTTCCTTGATGAGCGCCAGTTTTCCGGCCAATTCTTCTTCGATTTTTTTGCGCTCCAGGTTGGCGAGCTGTTGCAGCTTCATCTCGAGAATAGCCACGGTCTGGCGGTCGGTGAACTTGAATTTGGCCATGAGGTTGGTCTTGGCCTCTTCTTTGTCTTTTGAGGCGCGGATGGTGTTGATGATAAGATCAATTTTGTCGAGCGCCTTTTTGAGACCCTCGAGGATGTGCGCCCGTTCCTCGGCCCGCGCCAAGTCGAACTCCGTGCGCCGGCGCACTATCTCCTGGCGGTGCTTCACGTACTCCTCGAGTATGGTTTTAAGGTTGAGGACGCGCGGCTGCAGGCCATCTACGAGCGCGAGCATATTGAGGTGGAAGGTGGTTTGCAGGTCGGTCATCTGGAACAGACGGTTCAGGATTTTTTTCGGGTACGAGTCTTTTTTGAGCTCGATAACTATGCGCACGCCTTCTTTGTTTGACTCGTCGCGCAAATCCCGGATGCCATCGATTTTTTTCTCCTGCACCAGTTCGGCGATTTTTTCGAGCAGGGACGCCTTGTTGACCTGGTAGGGTATTTCGTTCACGATAATCCGGAATTGGTCTCCCTTGCCCTCCTGGATTTCGGTCTTGGCGCGCACCACGATGCCGCCGCGTCCGGTGGCATAGGCCGCGGCAATGTCTTTTTTGTTATAAATAATGCCGCCGGTCGGAAAATCCGGGCCGGGGATAAAGTGCAGGAGTTCCTCGACAGTCGCTTTGGGGTCGTCGATCAGATGCGTAATGCCGTCGCATAACTCGCCCAGGTTGTGCGGCGGAATATTGGTCGCCATGCCGACCGCGATGCCCATGCTGCCGTTTAGAAGCAAATTTGGCAGTTTCGTCGGCAGCACGCGCGGTTCCTTGTGGGAGCCGTCGTAGGTGGGAATGAAGTCAACCGTATTTTTGTCGATATCCAAAAGCAGCTCTTCGGCAATCTTGGTGAGCTTCGCCTCGGTATAGCGCATGGCCGCCGGGCTGTCGCCGTCCATAGAGCCGAAGTTGCCCTGTCCGAAGACGAGCGGAAAACGCATGTTGAAATCCTGGGCCATGCGCACGAGCGAATCGTAAATCGCAGAGTCGCCGTGCGGGTGGTACTTGGCCATCACCTCGCCGACCACGTGGGCGGATTTGCGGAATTTGGAGGTGTGTTTGAGGCCGATATTCCACATGGCGTAGAGTATGCGGCGGTGCACCGGCTTGAGGCCGTCGCGCACGTCGGGCAGGGCGCGCGACACGATGACGCTCATGGCGTAATCTAAGTACGAGGTTTTCATCTCATCCACCAGGTTGATGGGTTCGACTTTGCCGATGGACAAGCTGGGGTTGGCCGGTTCTTTGGGGCGGACAGCGGATTTGGGCATACCAGGGTGGTCTCTAGATTAACTGTTAATCAGCGATTGGCGCCGGAGTCCCCGGCGCGAGAATATCTTTGAGGACGTTTTTTACTTTGGTCTCGGGTTTTTCTCCGTCGAGGGCCGCCTCCAGGCGGGCGTCATTGCCGCGCATCAGGCCCACGATAGCGCTGATGTCGGCCTTGGTGTCGGCGAGGAGCTGGTCCTCGGGGCTGGGGATACGCTTGATATCGTCAATGAACGTGCGCAGATTGAAAATCCAAATGCCGAAGATCGCCAAACTGGACAGCGTTACCGCGAACCAGAGCCAGGAACGAGCCCCAGGGCTGCGGACGCGCCGCCTTACGGCCGGCGCCGGCTGCGTCGCGGCTGTTTCCGGCGCCGGCCGGTATTCGGGGATATTCTCCGGCGGTAAAGGCCGGAGGGTGGTTGTTTTAGAAATTGCGGCCGGTTCATGATGCGGAACGGCCGGCGTGAGGTAACCTTCTTCGAGGATGATCTGCGGCAGATCGCCGACCATCCGGCGGATGGCTTCGCGCTCCTCCGGGGCAAGGGCTTTTGCGCCTGGTCGTTCGCGGCGGTTTTCCTTCGCCGTTTTTTTTCTTTTATGCTCAGTTGTGCGTTTTTTGGCCGGCATAGGATTTTGGCTCCTCATTCCTTGGTGAGTACGATTACCTGTGTTTCTTCAGTCGGCAGGTCCTTTTTTTTGATAATAACTTTGGCCTCGCGCGCCGCTCCGCTCGCGCCCATCTCCTTGAGAAAGGCGTCTACCGTCGCCGCTTCCGGGTCGCTCTCAGACTGGTAGGCGACCGGGATGACGACCCTCGGCTCCAGGTCGTTGACCGTTTTGACGGCCGCCTCGGCATCATAGCAATCTTTTCCGCCGACCGGGACAAACAGAATATCCACATCCGAGAGCACTTCGCGTTGCGCTTCGGTAAGCGGTTTGGCGGTACTGCCCAGGTGGGCCAGGCTTAGCTGTTCGGCGTCTATCCGGAGCATGGTGCGCCCTGGAACCTCGCCAGGGACGGCGGTTACAAGGATGCCTTTGCTGTCGCATTCACCCGGCGTATCAAGCACAAAGGGGGACCCGGTAAGCGTAACCGCCCCTTCCTGACCGCGGGTAAACAGGGCGATTTGCGGACTCATGCTTCGGGGAAAGTTGCCGGCCGCCGGCCGGTAAGGGTCAATCGCGATGACCACATCTTCGTCAAAGGATTTGGTTTGCAACTTTATGGACGTGGAACCGAGCCAGGAGATGTGCATAGAAGAGGTAAGTGACTACAGAGGTAAAATCGTCCGGTCGGCGCCTAGCAGGGCCCTAAACAGGCCTGGCTTTTGGCCGTACCAATGGGCTTAGTATACATTATTTTACCGGGCAAGACAAGACTTTGGGGCGGGTTTACTCCCCAGAAAAACAGGGGGCGGGGACCCTTGCCAAGCGGCTCTCGGTGTGCTATAGTACGTCCACTCATAATTTCTGTGCCTGGGGCAC
>Ga0076004_109_pt1 | contig 91613 bp, 79 predicted proteins | sample RifGroA2_FD_68067 | JGI IMG/M metagenome (GOLD analysis project Ga0076004, IMG submission 68067) | Parcubacteria (Magasanikbacteria) bacterium GW2011_GWA2_56_11
TGGCGGTTAGCGGAGCCAGGGAGCTGACCCGGAGCAGGCAAACCCCCAGCAGACTTCTTCGTGCGAACCGCAGTGCCGGCCGCACTGCCCGCATGTCCACGCCGAGCGAAGAGGCCTGGAGCCCGCCGGCGAGATCCGTGCCGTCTGAACCCGGTCCGGGTCGCGCGGCTTCGGCTCGGCGTCCGCCCAGCCGTTCCCCGGTCGGCCCTCCTTGGGCAGGACCGGTACCGTCACTACGGTACCGCCATTGCGGGTGTACGTAGTGATCTCTCTCCTCGTGACCAGGTCGATGAGGCGTCCGCCTCTCCACGCCGGCCTGGATCCTGGCAGGTACCTGGCCGCCTGCCTGGCGACGGCCTTTCTTCGCGCTACGACTTCCATCGCTTCTCCTTAATCGCCCTTCCGGGCAGTTGAACATTGAGACTTTACATAGTTTAACTAATTCATGTCAATAGGGCGTAATAAGGACATGCAAACAAACTTGGTGCCAACATTGACAAAATGGCTAAAATATGCTATAGTTTTATATTCGTTCTTTGCACAAATTAGGCTAAAACAAGAGAAAAAGATGAGGAAAGCTTTCGCCTTATTACTAGCTAGTACGGCTAAAGCTTTCCTCGTCAAGGGATAGAGGAGGCCCTGGACCCCGGGGCAGGGGTATATATTTCGGGCGATGCAAAGCCTGAAAGGAGTGCGACCATGGCTACGCAACACGACGCCATCTCCGCGTGGAACCAGCTCGACGACGGCCAGCAGAAGGCGGTCATCAAGAAGCTCTGGCTCGCGGGTGGCGGCAAGAAGGGCGGCATGGAGGCCTTCTGGGCCATCCTGCGCGGCGAGCTGCGCGTGGACCTCACGGACGTGAGCGTCAAGCTCATCGACGCCACCGTCCGCGCCATCCCGCCCGCCAAGTTCGGCTATGGGGTCACCGACGCGAACACGTCGTTCTCCTGGACGAAGCCCACCCTGGACCTGCGTGCCATCTACGACGCCTACCGCGCCATCATCCCGGCCGAGCTCTCGATCGTGACGTTCGAGGAGTTCGTCGGAGAGTATCAGGCCATCATGGGGCAGATCGAGGCGAATCGCCAGGTCGCGAACGCCAAGAACGGCCTCTGCCTGCCGGTCATCATGCCCAAGCACGACATCGACGACTACGGCCAGGTCCTCGAGGATCTCTACCTCAAGATGGTCGAGGCGGCGTACAAGAAGGCGTTCTCGAACCGCACGTTCGAGAACTGCCGTCGCGGCGAGCTCACCGGCCAGGTGCAGGTCGTGCCCGAGACGCGCCACGACCGTCTCCTCAGCCTCATGTGCGAGCGCTCCGTGGTCGGGGTCTACAACCCCATCTTCCAGGGCTTCGGCCTGGAGGCGGACCGCGCCATCATGAAGCTCTTCCCCGACAATTGGCTCCTCGCCGGCCCCATCGACACCGCCATGGCCATCGTCGGCCACTCCGCCACGCTCGCCAGCGACTTCAACACCCCGGCCCTCGACTGCGCCGCGGTCCAGTGGCAGGACCCCGAGGTCTCTCTGTGCTTCATCCCGGACGACTCGCGGCTCTTCTTCGACGATAGGAGCCTCCGCGCGAGCGAGTGCTTCTCCGGCGGCGTCCTCGTCCTTCGTCAGCCCTAGCCCTCGTTCTCTTCTCCACTTGTCTCTTGGATCAAGGACCTTGGTCACTTGGTCCCTCGGGCACCCACCTTTATACAGGCGGCCTTGGCTCTCACGATTCCCATCGTGATCGAGCCAGGCCGCCTTCGTGTTTTAATACAAATTTTGATATATTTCTCTACTGAAAGTAGGCTCATGTACCATAGTTCCCACAGGGATTACGGCCGCCGAAATTATATATCTTTGGAAACGTATTGGAGTCTGGCGGTTAATACCTAACTTCTTCCAATCGTCGGAGTGTATACGAAAGATGTAGACACTGCGTGTTTTTTTGTAGGATCCACCGTGGGGCCGCATAAAATTTAAGAGGGGTAACAACCAATAACGCGGAAGTTATGTCGGGTATGTTTTTTTGTCGTAATATTGACTTTATTTACTCCAAGATCGGACTTAATTTCACGATTCTACGCTAGGCACAGCAGAGAAGACGAGTTGGCACCAGCCATGGGTTGGTACGGTGTCCAACGACGATCTATTGACTTTTTTCATAATTACTTCTATACTCCTCACAATCCAACTAACTAAAATTCTATGAATTTCACAGGCATATACGAAAAGACTATCCTGATCGTCAAACCGGATGGTGTCCAGCGCGGACTCGTCGGCGAGGTGGTGAAGCGGCTGGAGATGAAAGGCATGAAAGTCGTGGGCTTGAAAATGATGTATTTAAACGAAGAAAAGCTGCGTGAGCACTATGCCCACCACGTGGAGAAACCGTTTTACCCGGGGCTCGAGAAGTTCATGAAATCGAGCCCGGTAGTCGTGATCTGCGCCGAGGGCAAGAACGCTGTGTCCGCCGTCCGGCTCATCGCCGGGGTAACCGACGCGGGCAAGGCTGACGCCGGCACTATCCGCGGCGACCTGGCTATGGGGATGTGCAACGTGGTCCACTGCTCAGACTCGGTTGAAACCGCGGTGGCCGAAGTTAAACGGTTCTTTGACGAAGCAGAGATCTTCGATTACAGCAAGACCGAATATTTGCATGTTTACATGGAGGACGAGCGGGCCTAAGGCCGTCTGTGGATAAGCCGCTTGACCAGCCCAGCCGTTTCCTATACGATAAACTAAGTATGTTGACCAATTTGCGCCACAATATTCTCCTAGCCATTAAGAATTGCCTTAAGCCCGAGGTACGTATTTTCGCGTTCGATTACGCGTTCGTACCCCAAAGCGGGATGGTTTACCAAGGCGGCGATGAGGAGAATTGCTGCGGTGGCGGTGGATGCGGTTGCGGAGGAAAAGGCAACTGCTAACAGCCAGAAAAGTGTAAATCATCCCGAACTCAATCGGGATGATTTTAATTTATGAGAGGGGGATCTGGGGCGAGGGGATAGTAGTCCGTTCGCCCTAGGAATGGCCTAGATAGCTCTTTAAACCGGTGATTGCGTTCGCGATAGTGTGCGCAGTCCCATCACTTAGAGGTAGTGCAAGGTCAGGTTGGGGTAAATACTGATGACACTCGTCCGTATTTATCCTAACCTGACCGGAGTGGCCGGTCGGGCGAACGCCAGCGGTGGGGCTTTCCACCGCATCCCGACAGAAGTCGAGAAAAACACAGCATGTCCGACGTGAAGGAGAGTAGACGAATGAGAAGGACCACCGGCGTGTCAGGAGCCCCCTGGGACTCTCGGCTTCTCCGTGCGGAGCACGACATCGAGATGCGTCGGGCGGGACTTATCGACGCCCACTCGCCGGCGTTGAGCCTGCGCGGCCGTTCGATCGAGGAGGCACTTCACGGGCTCCCCCCCGAGCTCTGGGAGCTCGCTGCCCGCGCTGAGCTGCGCGAGGACTACTAAGCCTCCCCGTTCTCCCACCAAGGCGGCCTCCACCCCCGCTACCTCCCCTTCCAATGTTTGTTTATGTATTAAGCCGATATTGGAGGAGTCTTTATCCACATTACCAAATTTTGACGTTGAAATCACAGCGAGTTTCCCCCTTTTCGCCTCAGCATATACTTATTTTCTCGGCACCAAAACTCGCTCTTATAGACTAGGACATTGGTGCCGAGAAAATAAGTCTATGTTTCGGCTCAACTTAGGATAGGATTGCTAATAACTTGCTATCAGTTCGTTTTTAAACAATCTGCCATAGTACACCCACTATGTTGCGACATCTCAGCCAAGCCTTTTATTTCTTTTTTTTCTTCCGTCCCCTGGCCGCTGAGGTTGTTCGTGTGCGTATCTAACAAACACACAAAACAAAGAAGAGCCTCAGCTATGGGGCTCTTTTATTTTCAGCGGGCAGCGAGAGGAAACAGGTGATTGTTTTTTCTCGGGGCTCGATGAAAGGAGAGAACATGAACACCACCGAGACCAGACTGGCCTTCAACATCTTCGACGACGCGTGGATGGAGCATATCACCCAGGAAAGGGTGGACGCCATGGTCCGGGCCTACGGCCGGGACGCCGCCAGGTACTACCTGGCGATCTACCGGAATTCGCCGGGTTGCATTGTTGACAAGAACACCGTTTGGCCATAAATGGAGGCCGGCATGTGGGCGAACGCGACAGTCATCACGCAGCAGGATATTGATGAGCTTCTCCGGCGATACTCCAGGGAGGATGTTGTCAGGTGGCTCAAGGTCTGGGGCGACAGTGGCTGCATCATCGAGGGAGAGGCGTAATAGTATAGGAGGATAGCATGGACTGGGCGACGAGGTGTGTCCAGGAAGGCCGCCTCCCGGCCGAACTCATCCGCGACGGACAGGAAGTCGAGTTCAAGCCTGGGTGGAGGATCAGGCCGACACCGGACCGGGACGGGCCATACCGACGGTACGTCATCGAGACGGACGTGCTGGTGCCGGGAGTCGAGCCGGACTGGCCGTTCTCGCCCCGGCAGACTCCGGAGGTGCGCTGTACGGTCTACGTGCACTGCGCCCGCGCCGCTGCTTGGGCCGCTGCCGATGAGACGTCGGCTGCTCCGGCCTAGACTACGCGCTTCTACGGCACACTCCTCTCGATCGCCAACAACCGCCCACGCCAACACACTTGAGGTCGGAAACATTGTTTCCGGGCTGAAGGAGACAGGCGTGGGCGGTTTGTTTTGCGCCAGGTTAAGCTGATGCCGGTCAATTTGTTGACAGTGGATAACCAATTATTTTATACTTATGGCAGATCCGCTCGCGACAGCATATCTCATTCTACAACATCGTTATCATGGGAGGCCTACATTGCCTGCGGCCCGTGGGTCCAGGTTGCGGCCACCCACCTGGTACATACAGGGATGACGATAGTGCTGTCTTGGGCAGGATCCAAAAGGTCCCCGGCTGGGGATTTTTTGTACCCGCCGTTGGGCGCGCCGGATAACCGGCATTGAAATTATTTGGTATGCTCAAGTCATACATTGAAATACCGCCTTCGGCTACCCTGAGAATGAACACCCTGGCGCTCGCGAAAAAGCAGCGCGGAGAAAGAGTCTACAACTTGAGCGCGGGCGAACCGTTTTTGCCGACGGATTCGGGGGTAATTGAGGCGGCCTGTCGCGCTATGCGAGCCGGACAGACGCACTATCCGCCGGTTTTGGGCCTGCCGGAATTGCGCCGCGCGGCAGCCGAGTGGATGAACAGCACGTACGCGACCGCCTATGCCCCGGACGAAGTAATAGCCACCTGCGGCGGCAAATTCGGTCTTTATGCTTTGTGCCGGGCATTGCTCGGGCCCGGAGACGAGGCGCTCATTATCGCGCCATACTGGGTGTCTTATCCCTCTCTGATTCAACTCGCGGGCGCGTCCGCGGTTACTGTGGCGACTGCTCCGGAGCGCGGTTGGAAGGCAAGCCGACAGGATCTCGAACAGGCGATAACGCCGCGCACGCGGGTAATCATTTTCAATAATGCCGCCAATCCGACCGGCGTCGTGTACCATCGGGAGGAAATTGGCGCTTTGCTGGAGTGCGCGGCCGCGCACGATTTGGCCGTTGTTTCCGACGAAGTCTACAGCGGCCTGGTATACGACGGGCGCATTTTTGTCTCGGCCGGTTCTTTTCCTGAGCATCACGGCCGGGTATTCGTCGTGCAAAGCGTGTCCAAACATTTTGCCATGACAGGCTGGCGGGTGGGATTCGTGCTGGGCGATAAAGGAATTATCGAATCCCTGGGAGTTTTGCAGAGCCAAAGCACCACCGGAACCGCCAGCATCAGCCAGTGGGCCGCCACCGCCGCCCTGGCCATGGCGCCGGCCATTATGTCCGAAGTTTCACAAAAAATGAGCGAGCGGCGGGATGCGCTGCACAGCGCGCTCCAAAGTACGTTCGGCGGCTTTGTGGCCAAACCGGCTTCAGGACTGTACACATTGGCGGCGTTGGCCGATTTGGGGGTAAAAGATACCGCCTCGACAGCCTTTTGCGAACGCCTGCTTGAGCAGGCTAACATCGCTCTCGTACCCGGGGCGCCATTCGGCCAGGAAGGTTATGTGCGTTTTTCGTTTGGCGAAGACAGCGCGGAACTCTGCGCGGCCGTGCGGGCTTTGGGGGAGTACTTGAAAAAAACGCGCCTTTTGGTATAATACGGCGGCTGATACAATCAGCCGATCGGGGTGTAGTTCAGTTGGCTAGAACGCATGCATGGGGTGCATGAGGTCGCACGTTCGAGTCGTGTCACCCCGACAAAAGGAAACGCCAGTCTGCCAAGCGCAAAGACAAGGGGCCTAGCCCCTTTTTCTTTTTTTGTGTTAAAATAACTTTGGCTATGAACTCACAGCGAGTTTCCCCCCTTTCGCCTCAAACAGAGACTGGTTTTCACGGCCCCAAAACTCGCTCTTACAGGCTCAAACATTGGTGCCGCGAAAATCAGTCTCTGTTTCGGCTCGACTTAGAAAAGAGAATTGCCAGAACCTACTCCCAAAAATAATTCCGAGGCAATTTTGTGCCTGTTTCGAGCGAAAATTGTCCGGGTTGAGCAGGCTAGTGGTACTATGGCGACGAAAGCCGGACAATTTGCAGCCGAAACAGGCCAAAATTGAGCCGGAAGTTATTTTTGGAAGTAGGTTCTAGTAACTCACTGTCAGTTCTATGGAAGCGCTCGATCCTTTGTATTGGCTTACGCTTTATCACGCCCCTGCCATTTTCGCGGGTGCTTTTCTTTTTGGCGAGACAATCATTTTGAGCGCGGCCTTTTTGTCGGCGCAGGGCTGGTGGCAACCGGGCACGGTTTTCTGGTTTTCTCTTCTCGGCACGGTAATCGCGGATTGCGTCTGGTTTTTTTTCGGCCACCTGGCGACGCGTACCCGGCGCTGGGAAAAAAACCAGGAAAAATACGCGCGCGTCATCGAGTTTGTCGAGCGCAAAACCGGGAATCGGCCATATCTGGCGCTGATACCGATTAAGTTCATGTACGGAACGCGGATACTCACCATTATTTATCTTTCGCTCCATCGCGTTAAGTTTTGGTCTTTTCTGGCGGCCGACCTGGCGGCCACCGCTCTTTTGCTGGCCGTTTTGATACCCCTGGGCTGGCTGGCCGGGCGGGGTTATACTAATTTGTTAACGACCTACCACGGAGTAACCTACGCGTTAGGCGGCGTCCTGGTTTTGTTTGCGGCGTATAAAATAGTAACTGTATGGCTCAGCCGACGGATAATAAAAAAGTAAGCGCCATAGTTCCGGCCCACAACGAGGCCGAAAGGATCGGACGAGTGTTGGCGGTGCTGACCACTTCTCCCCACATCCGCGAAGTGGTGGTAGTGGATGACGGCTCCACTGATGGCACGGCAGCGGCGGCCGCGCGTTATCCGGTGCGCGTGCTTAGGCTAGGCAAAAACCAGGGCAAGGGGAGAGCGCTCGATGCCGGCGTCGGCGCGGTCGAGAGTCCGGTCTTGCTGTTTTGCGATGCGGATATGCAGGGTATTACGCACCAGATGATAGCCGAAATTATCCAGCCGGTGGCCGAGGGAAAACTGGACATGTTTATCGCGATGATGAACCGCAGGAGCTACGCGTTGCGCTTTATGCTGTCGTTTGTGCCGCTGCTCGGCGGCCAGAGGGCTCTGGCCAGAGAACTCTGGCAGCGCCTGCCAGAGTTCTACAAAGACCGGTTCCGGGTTGAAACCGCCCTGAATTTTTACGCCAAATATTACGGTCTCGGCTTTGGGTTTAAGGTTTTTACCGGTCTGGGGCAGACCATAAAGGAGAAAAAATACGGCCTGTTGTCCGGTTTTTACCGCCGGGCACTCATGCTCTATGATGTGTTCGGCGCCCAGGCGCGCCTCCAGCTCGCCAGCGTACCCCATACCCTAAAGAGCAAGCGTTTGTCCGCGTTGGGCAGCTTGGTAAGTCTTGGGGGGCTCGGCATCGGCGCGCTCGTATTGGCGGCCTCGTACACCGGTCCGCTGCAATTTTTGCAATCGCTCTTTGCCGAACGTTTGCGCGAGGATCCAAGTACGCCGGTAGTCGATTATCTGCTTTATCTGGCCGCGGCTGCCAGCCGCGATTTGCTGCTTTTTTTCGGAGCGCTTTTGATCCTGATAAATTTTTTTTTCTTGGCGCTGGAAACGCGCCACCTGGTGGGCTGGCGCGTGGCCGAGGCAGCCAACGGCCGGAAGAATTTTTCCGAGTCCTAAGCCAAAGAACCGCCGATATTTTTTTCTGTCCATTCTATGAACTCACAGCGAGTCTCCCCCCTTTCGCCTCAACATAGACTGATTTTCGCGGCCCCAAAACTCGCTCTTACAGGCTCAGACATTGGTGCCGTGAAAATCAGTCTATGTTTCGGCTCAACTTAGAAAATAGAATTGCTGATAACTCATTATCATTTCTATGTATATTCTGTCTTCAGCCTTTTCCAACGGCGGAGAAATCCCCGCCGAATATACTTGCGACGGCGCCGATACTCCGCCGCCGCTCTCTTGGGGCGGTATTCCGGAAACGGCCCAGAGCCTGGTCTTGATAGCCGACGACCCTGATGCCCCGTCCGGAACATGGGTACATTGGACAGTGTGGAATCTGGATCCCAAGGCTGCCGGTCTCGAAGGTAAAAAAATCCCCCCGGGGGCGGTAGAGGGAACAACAAGTTTTGGCCGTCCCGGTTACGGCGGTCCGTGTCCGCCCTCGGGAGTGCATCGTTACTTTTTCAAGTTACTGGCTCTCGATACGCAGCTCGGCTTGCCGGCGGGAGCCGGTTATGCGGAATTGGATCGGGCCGTGCAGGGACATATCATAGCCAATGCCGCGCTTGTCGGCATCTATTCGAGGAAACAATGAAAAATTCAGGGCAGTATTAACCCTAAAAAAATTCTCCGGGCAGCTTGTCCCGGAGAATTTTTGTCCCTTGTTTGTTTACGCCGTTGGCTTTGCCAGCGTGCGGATGCAACGGGTGCAGAGCTTGTTGTCTCCCACCTTTTGCAGGTTTGGATACTGGCGGCGAATCGTTTTGATGTTCGAGTGGCTTCGGCTGGCGGATTTCTGTGAACCCTTGCCGCAGCGGTCGCAGGTGCGGGCCATACTAGTCTGAAATAAACAAGTCTAAATTTAAGGTGGAAACCGGGGCGGCCGGAGCGCGCGGGATTGTTTAAATTAACCGGTCGCGCTATACTGTCCAAAGTGAGCCTTATACTACACCCGGACAAAGAATTTGTCAATATTGTACCTGGCCGCCTGTCCGACGCGTGGCCGGCGGGGTAAAGTTGGCGGCCCATTATATCCAGATTTTTTGGTTTTCTCTATGGAATTTACTTCTCTCCTTTTCTATTTTTTCATCATCATACCCTCGGCCATCTTTCATGAGTATGCCCACGGCTGGATGGCCGACCGGCTGGGTGATCCGACCGCGCGCTATGCCGGGCGCCTGACTCTTGACCCGCGGCCGCATATCGACAAAATCGGCACGCTGCTTTTGCCGCTGATGCTCTTCGTTTTTACCGGCGGGCGTTCTTTGTTTGCTTATTTACTTTTGGCGCCATTCTTCAGTTCGTGCCTTCCGGCAACCTGGCCGTATTTTTGTCCATTATTGTTTACGCCAATGTCCTTTTGGCGGTGTTCAATCTCGTACCGATTCCACCCCTTGACGGATCAAAACTACTTTACGCGCTTTTGCCCGCGTCTTGGCACCAGTTGCGCGATGCGCTTGACCGGTTCGGTTTTGTATTTTTGCTCTTTTTTATTTTTTTCTTATCCCCGGTCATTATCCCCGTAATTCAGTTTGTATACCAGCTGTTCACCGCCGGAAAGGGGTTGTTCTAGATTTTAGGGCTCCCTCTCAAAGCTCTGCTGCCGACCGGCTTGACAAACTGCGGCGCCGGGTTTATACTGAGCCCAGTTGCTCGTCTCTCGACGAGAGAGACCAAAGAACGGAGTAATCTCCGGTTAACCCGGAGGTGAAGCAAATCACGGCTGATTTGAACGTTCGGTACCCGCACGCTCTGGTGCGGGAAAGCCTTGGCGCGCCAAAGAAAAGCGCTGCCCTGGCTTGCCCGCTATCCCCAAAGGTAACGGGATCCGAACCTAGCCCCCTGGCTGGGATTTTTATTCCCCAACCGGATGGCCGGAGACGCGGCCGGGGAATAATAAAATTGCGATCAATATAATTTGTTAACAGTAAGCAACCGTTATGCCGACCATGAATCAAATTTTGCGCCAAGGCCGGGAGAAAGCCCGCCGCAAGTCCAAGGCGCCGGCGCTTCAGAGTACTTACGACAGTCTCCACCGCAAGCGCACCGAGCTTACCAAGGGAAGTCCGTTCAAGCGGGGCGTGTGCACCAAGGTGTACACCACGACCCCTAAAAAACCGAACTCGGCGCTGCGCAAAGTGGCCAAGGTTCGCTTGTCGAACGGCATGGAAGTTATTGCCTACATCCCGGGCGAGGGCCACAATTTGCAGGAGCACTCTATCGTGCTGATCCGCGGCGGACGCGTAAAAGACCTGCCGGGTGTCCGGTACCATATCGTGCGCGGCGTTTACGATACTCAGGGCGTGAGCAATCGCCGTCGCGGCCGTTCTCTGTACGGCGGCAAGCGGCCGAAGAAGTAACCTCCGCTACCCCAGCGCTGTCTTTTTGAAGAGCGCCGGGCGAGGGCCACATCATTTACCAATAATTTAACTACGAGCGTATGTCCCGTGGAAAGTCAGTCGTCAAGCGCGTCGTCGCACCGGATCACAAATACAAGAGCGTCCTAGTGGCGAAGTTTGTCAATTTTATCATGAAAAGCGGCAAAAAAAGCACGGCCGAGCACATTGTGTACGAGGCGCTCGAGGCGCTGGCCAAAAAACGCAATGAACCGCCGTTGCCGATATTTGAGCGTGTTATCGACACTATCCGTCCGCAAGTGGAAGTTCGTTCCCGGCGGGTCGGCGGCGCCAACTACCAGGTGCCAATGCCGGTGTCGGGCGACCGCCAAAACGCTTTGGCTTTCCGCTGGCTGACCGCCGCGGCCAAGGCGCGCAAAGGCCATTCGATGGCCGAGAAATTACTCGGGGAATTTGTCGATGTTCTCGACGGCACGGGTGGCGCCATGAAGAAAAAAGAAGACGTGCACCGCATGGCCGAAGCCAACAAGGCGTTTGCGCACTTTGCGCGCTTTAACCGGTAATCAATGTCCTTTTACCCCTATGCCTCGTGAATATTCACTGGAAAAAACCCGTAACATCGGCATCATGGCCCATATTGACGCCGGCAAAACTACCACGACCGAGCGCGTTTTGTTTTACACCGGCCGCAAGCATAAAATCGGCGAGGTGCACGAGGGCGCGGCCGAGATGGACTGGATGGAGCAGGAGAAGGAACGCGGCATCACTATTACGAGCGCCGCGACTACTTGTTTTTGGAAAGACAACCGGATTAATATTATTGACACCCCGGGCCATGTAGATTTTACGGTCGAGGTGGAGCGGTCGCTGCGCGTCCTCGATGGCGCAGTGGCTTTGTTTGACGGTTCCCAGGGCGTGGAGCCGCAGTCCGAAACCGTCTGGCGCCAGGCCGACAAGTATCGGGTGCCGCGGCTGTGTTTTGTCAACAAGATGGACAAGATGGGCGCGGATTTTTACATGAGCCTGCAGTCCATCAAGGACCGGCTGTCGCGCAAAGCGGTGGCCATCCAGATTCCGATCGGCGCCGAGTCGTCTTTTTCGGCCATTATCGATCTCATTGAACAGAAGGCTTACCACTTCGAAGGCGACCACGGCATGAAAATTTCCGCTTTCGATATCCCCGAGGAGATGAAGGACGCGGTGAAGAAATACCGGGCGGAACTCATGGAAAAAGTCGCCGAGGCAAACGACGAACTGATGAACAAATATCTAAACGGCGGCGAATTTTCGGTAGAGGAGATCCGGGGCGCTATCCGCGCTCTGGTCTTGAGAGACGAGATCTACCCAGTAATGTGCGGTTCGGCGCTCGGCAACATGGGCGTGCAGCTCATGCTCGACGCGGTTACCTACTACCTGCCGGCGCCGACAGATTTGCCGGCCGTAATCGGCACCGACCCGGCCGACGAAGAAAAAAAGATTGAGGTGAACGCCAACGATGACGAGCCGTTTGTCGGGCTGGCTTTCAAAATCGCCACCGACCCGTTTGTCGGCAAGCTGGCATTTTTCCGCGTTTATTCGGGCAAGCTGGTGGCCGGCTCTTACGTAATCAATGCCCGCACCGGGCAGAAGGAGCGCATCGGCCGCATTGTCCGCATGCACGCCAACCATCGCGAAGACGTGAGTGAAGTTTATTCCGGCGAGATAGCGGCCGCGATTGGCCTTAAAAATACCATCACCGGAGACACCATTAGCGATGAGAACCGGTCCGTTCTTTTGGAGAGCATTACTTTTCCCGAACCGGTTATCCATATCGCCATCGAACCCAAGACCAAGGCCGACCAGGAGAAAATGGGCATTGCGCTGCAGAAACTGGCCGAAGAAGACCCGACATTCCGTATCCACACGGACGAGGAGACATTGCAAACCATTATTTCCGGCATGGGCGAACTTCACCTGGAAATTATCGTGGACCGGATGAAGCGCGAGTTCGGAGTGCTCGCCAACGTGGGCGCGCCGCAGGTGGCCTTTAAAGAGACCATCCGCCAGAGCGCCGAGGCCGAAGGGAAATACATCAAGCAATCGGGCGGTCGAGGCCAGTACGGCCACTGCTGGCTCAGGCTCGAACCGATGGAAGCCGGCCAGGGATTTGAGTTCGTGGATGAGATCAAGGGCGGGCTTATTCCGCGCGAATATATACCCGCCATTCAAAAGGGCGTCAAAGAGGCAAAAGACAAGGGTGTGGTGGCCGGCTATCCGCTGGTTGACATCAAGGCCACTGTCTTCGACGGCAGCTATCACGAGGTCGACTCTTCGGAAATCGCCTTTAAAATGGCCGGGAGCCTGGCTTTTCAGGAAGCGGTAAAAAAGGCTTCGCCGGTAATTCTTGAGCCTATTATGGAGGTGGAGGTAACCACTCCGGAGGAATACATGGGAGACATTATCGGAGACCTGAGCGCCAAACGCGGCCAAATCCAAGAGATGACCGAGCGCGGCCAGTCCAAGGTGGTGCGGGCCATGGTTCCCCTGGCCAGCATGTTCGGCTACGCCACTTCTTTGCGCTCCATGTCGCAGGGCCGGGCCAGTTACGCCATGGAGTTCCACCACTACGCGGAGTGCCCGAAAAACATTGAAGCTGAAATCGTGGCGGGGAGAAAGTAACCGCCCGCGAATTAACTAGAACCCATCTCAAAAATAATTCCGGCTCAATTTTGGCCTGTTTCGGCTGCAAATTGTCCGGTTCTCGTCGCCATAGTACCACTATGCCTCCTCAACCCGGACAATTTTCGCTCGAAGCAGGCCAAAATTGTCTCGGAATTATTTTTGAGATGGGTTCTAATAAACGACTCCTTGCCCGGGGTCGTTTATTTGTTAATCGCGCGTTTTTGTCCTGTTTACGCGAAAGCGGGTTATCCACATATCTCTTGGAAGTGCAGGTTTTTTAATGCCCAGCTTTATTGTATACTAAACAATATTTAATTAATGCCGTTTAGGCATAATTACTTATCCTACTGAACCCGCGGGAAGCAGTTAATTTTTCCTTGGGGGACGCTTTAGGGTAAGTGTATAGGACTTATGCACGATTTCAAGAAAATCGGCAAAAAGTTCGCCACCCTTACCGTTGTCGGCGCGACAATGGCGTGGAGTGTCGGACTTTCCGCGCTCGTTCCGTCGGGCGTGTCGGCCGCCACTTGCCCCGAGCTCAAGGCCGGGGAGCGTTTTAAAGTGAAAGGAAACGCGGCTGTCTATCTCCTGAACGCGGAGATGCAGCGCATGTACTTCCCGAATTCGGAAGTTTACTTCACTTGGTACAACGATTTTTCGGGCGTTACCGAAATTGACCCGTCGTGCACCGACGCGTATCCCAGCGGCGGCGGCGTTAACTACCGTCCCGGTTCCCGGCTGGTTAAAACCCCGATCTCCCCGAGCGTCTTCGTGATCGGCGTCAACAACACCAAGCACAAGCTGGAGAGCGAAGATGTGGCCAAGGCTCTGTTCGGCGCCAACTGGGCCAAGCTGGTGCGCGACCTGGCTGATGCTTTTGACGCCAACTACAAAGTCGGGCCGGCCATTACCCAGGTCAAACTCGTGGATGGCATGCTCGTTCGCAAGGCCGGCAGCTCCGAAGTGTACTTTGTGGCGGGCGGTAAACTGAAGCTCGTCAAAGGCACCCTGCCGAAGTCTTCAAAGAATGACGTCCGCAACGTCTCGGACGAGGTGTTGGCGACGGCTGAACTCGCTTCCGACGAGGCGGCCCCGGTCGCTCTCACCAGCGATCCCACCCAGCGGGGAGGGATAGAGGTGGATACGACGGTGAGTGAAGAGCTCGATCCGAAAGCCGGCGGTTCCGAGAATGACAGCCCGGCGGCTAACCCTGACGCGGTCGAAGCCGACCTGAAAGAGGAAGCCTCGAAGACCGACAGCTCCACGGACACCAAGACTACCACTGACACCAAAACCACCGACACCACTACCGAGACCAAAACTACCGAGACCACACCGGCCGGCACTGGTGCCTACCGCTTTAAGGCCGGCACCGGGACCGATGCCGACGGCTGGGTCGACTGGACCAAGGTTAAAGCCTCGGACTTCTCCGGCGTCTCCGGCCTGACGGTCCAGTTGCTGCCGGACAACGCGGTGGACTTCTCCAAAGGCCATAAGGAGAGCTTATTTGGGAGTGGCAGCTATTCATGGGAATTCCTGGAGCCCCGCACCGAGAGAAAGTACGATGTTTATAACGGCCATTACGTCATGGTCATTGACGGCAAGGCGGACACCGGCAGCTTTTACGACGACGTCGGCATCGCGGCCGAGGAGTTGGTCAGCAACCAGGGCCAGCCGACGCTCAACATCAAACGGGTAGATCTCGGGGTGGACGACGAGACCAAGTACACGGCGCGCCAGTACGCCGAAGAGTGGTACACATCCATCAAGAACGCGCTCTTGGACCTGGCCAAGAAACAGCCCCCGACAAATTGCGAGCTGACTGACGCGGCTTACGACACCAAGACTTACGGCGCGAACGAATTCGTGCTTGTAAGCTGGATTCAGGTGTGCAAGGTGAGCGGCTCGGACGGTTCGCCGTGGAAGGTGCCGGCCTACGCTTTTGCCAAAAGCAAGAGTACCGGTAAAATCCTCGCGGTCTATTTCCTCAACAGCAATCTAGACGCCCGCAAAGGCGGCACCAACGATCTTGATCCGGCCAAGGAAATCAGCAGCAAGTTTGTTGAACAATTCCTAAGCAAGATTAAGTTCGAGTAAACCGTTGAATCCAAAAAGAACCCCGGCCATACCGGGGTTCTTTGTTATTCAGGTGGAGTGCCGGCAAAGCAGAGGAGTTGGCTCCGGGGCGCGGCGCGTCATTGATTTTTCTTCTCTCGATTGGTATAGTCTAGGCAATCAAAAACAGCGTATGAAATTCAACGTCATCACTATTTTTCCCGGCATCATAACCGGCTATGCTTCAGAAAGTATTTTGGGCCGCGCCCAAAAGGCGGGGATTATGGCTGTCCGGGCCGTTAACCTGCGTGATTTTACTACCGATCGCCACCAAACTGTCGACGACACCCCTTGCGGGGGCGGGGCGGGAATGGTAATGAAGCCTGAACCGATTTACGCGGCCTTGAAGAGCCTGGGCGCGATTCCGTTCCGGAAAGATGACGGACTGGCCAAGATCAAAAAGATCATGACCGGGGATATCGCCAAAAAGAAGCGCACGGTCCTTCTTTCGCCGCGAGGGCGGCAATTTGATCAGCGTACAGCCGAGCAGTGGAGCAAGCTTTCGGAATTGACCCTTATGTGCGGCCGTTACGAAGGTGTGGACGAACGGGTGGCCGAACGCATGGTGGACGAAGAGATTTCCATCGGCCCTTACGTGCTCGCCGGCGGCGAACTTGGAGCTTTGGTGATAATAGAAGCGGTGGCGCGGTTGTTGCCAGGGGTTTTGGGGAATCCAGAGTCGCTGATGGAAGAAACGCACGGCCGGACTCCGGAGGCGGGGGAGATGACCGGAGAAGAAGCGCGCGGCGAATACCCCCAGTACACCAAACCGGCGGAGTTTAAGGGTTGGAAAGTGCCAGACGTCCTGCTGTCGGGCGATCACAAGCGCATCGCCGAGTGGCGGCGTAAAAATCGCCGGTAACCAGCCTGCGCATAACAAATCCTTACCCGGCCCCGGCCGGGTATTTTTTATTGGCAAAGGCTGTCAAAGGGTTTTGCCTGTGTCAGGTATGGACTAAACGGATAAAATATAGTGGCTGAGCTTATCCACAGTTTTTGTGCCGGGAGCTGGGCTTGACAAGGTTTTTGGGTATGATACAATGTCCAAGCCTAAAGAAATTCCCTACAACTGAAGATTTTCCCAAGTCTTAACCGACCGCTCCGGCTGGGCCGGGGCCGGGTAAAGAAACTAGGAAGAGAGAAGAGCAACCCGATTAGTAGGTTTCTCTTTTTTCTTTTGGGGGAGTGCGATCTTTACAATTTATAACAAGCAAACAACGGTAAAACCGGCACCAAATGGTGCTGGAGGTTCACATTATAAACGTGACAAGAACCAATTCCAACGCAAGTTGGAGATCGTCTATTCTAGTATAGGAATCAACCTCCTCTGGAGCTAGTCTCCAGGGAGTTTCTCATTGTCCTTCGGGACTTTATTGAGAGTTTGATCCTGGCTCAGGACGAACGTTGGCGGCGTGTTTAAGGCATGCAAGTCGAGGGATCGGCCGTAGCAATACGGTACGGACCGGCAGACGGGAGAGGAACACATTGGCAACCTACCTTCGAGACGGGGATAGCCCCGGGAAACCGGGATTAATACCCGATGGTCATGGGGGGACATAAGTCATTCCCATGTAAATCATTTCTGGCTCGAAGAGGGGCCTATGCCCTATCAGCTAGTTGGTGAGGTAATAGCTCACCAAGGCTACGACGGGTAGGGGACGTGAGAGCGTGACCCCCCTCACTGGGACTGAGAAACTGCCCAGACACCTACGGGTGGCTGCAGTCAAGAATCTTCCGCAATGGACGAAAGTCTGACGGAGCGACGCCGCGTGCAGGATGAAGCCCCTCGGGGTGTAAACTGCTTTTATAGGGGACGAATTTGTGACGGTACCCTATGAATAAGAGGTTGCTAACTCTGTAAGCCCAAACCGGGCCTGGTGCAGAGTGATTGTGGTAACACAGTCAAAGAAAATCTCGCTATATGCTGGAAACTTCTGTTAATGGCACACTACCTAAAAACGGTGACAATGTGTGTCAAACCCAAAAAAACGTACTACCGCACGTATAGGGGTTGCAGAACAATCAGCAGGAAACCGCAAACTACAACCGGTTTGCGGGCTCCTCAGAGACTACACGCGAGACTCCCGAGTTAGTCGGGATGATGATATAGTCCAACGAGCTCTTCATATGAAGGCAGAAGTGAAAGAAATAGTAACCGCCTCGCTTTTAGGTGATGGTTGGTTGACGGAATTGAAGCCGAGAACAGGAACCGCTATGTACTATGTGAAATATCATGGTCGTAGCCGGGATTATCTGCAATGGCTTCACGGACAAGTTCGCGAACTTGGTCCTTCTGAACTGAAGGAAGTCGCGCGCTATGGTCAATATTATTTCTACACGAAAGCCCGAACAGACATCGGCGAACTAAGAAAACTTTTTTACCCAAACGAGGGAAGAAAAGTGATTCCGCGAAATATCCGCGAACTGCTATCTACGCCCAAAGCCTTGGCCATTTGGTACCAAGACGATGGAACATTAGATAAACGGTCGCGTGATCATTGGAATGCAATGTTCGCTACGTATTGTTTTGGTTATGAAGAGTGCGAGCTGCTTGCGAAAACACTGAAAGATAACTTCGACCTGGCTGTATCGGTTTGCCGATGCCAGATGCGGGGTAAAATGTATTATCGGCTTTATGTGCGATCCCAAAGTATGAATAACTTCATACGACTCGTACAGCCGCATATACACCCATCATTCAGTTACAAAATTTCGCTTAACAATGGCCAGCAGCAGCGGTAATACAGAGACCTCAAACGTTGTCCGGATTCATTGGGCGTAAAGCGTCCGCAGGTGGCATGGAAAGTCAGGGGTCAAAGCTTCCGACTTAATCGGAAATCTGCTTCTGATACTTCCAAGCTAGAGGTTGTGAGAGGCACACGGAACTGCCGGTGTAGTAGTAAAATGCGTTGATATCGGCAGGAACACCAAAGGCGAAGGCAGTGTGCTGGAACAATCCTGACACTCAGGGACGAAAGCGTGGGGAGCGAATGGGATTAGATACCCCAGTAGTCCACGCCCTAAACTATGTGTACTAGGTATATGGAGTATCGACCCTCCATGTGCCGTTTAAAAAAGCTAACGCGTTAAGTACACCGCCTGGGGAGTACGGCCGCAAGGTTAAAACTCAAAGGAATAGACGGGGACCCGCACAAGCGGAGGATCATGCGGCCCTTAAGTGGGGTAACGAGCGCAACCCTCGTTGTGTGTTACATTGGACACACGAGACTGCTCGCGCAAGCGAGAGGAAGGTGGGGACGACGTCAAATCAGCATGGCTCTTACGTCCCGGGCGACACGCATGATACAATGGCCAGTACAAAGGGTTGCCAAGCCGCGAGGTGGAGCTAATCCCATAAAGCTGGTCTCAGTTCGGATTGCAGGCTGCAACTCGCCTGCATGAAGCTGGATTCGCTAGTAAACGCGCATCAGCCACGGCGCGTTGAATACGTTCTCGGGTCTTGTACTCACCGCCCGTCACACCACGAAAGTTGGCAATGCCCGAAGGCTCTCGTTCGAGGGACGAAGGCAGGGTCAATGATCAGGGTGAAGTCGTAACAAGGCATCCGTAGCGGAAGCTGTGGATGGATCACCTCCTTTCTGGAGTTACTCTCGGGAAACCGAGTGAAACTACTAACGAGTACAAAAAGAGTAGATGATCGGTTTCTTGTCACGTTTATCGTGTGAATTAAAAACAGCCCTGTGGAGGGCTGTTTTTTGCGCCTTGACGGCCCCGGTTTCTACCCCTATAATCCCCACGTAAAATTAACACCTTATACTTATGACCAAGCGTTTCGACCGCCTGTTGTCCCTGGCCCAGAAAACCGGCAATCCGCTTATTGTCCACGATCGATCCGAAAAGCGTGACATGGTGGTCTTGAGTGTCGACGAATACGAGATGATGCTCGACACGCAGGAGTTTGCCGGCGAGGAGCCGCTCCGGGATGTCCGGGAGTTGTCCGAGGGCGAGATGCTCGATAAGATAAACCGCGATATCGCTATCTGGCGTTCGGCGCAGGAACTAGACGGGGCAGAAGACAGGGGCGAGATGCTCGCGGAGGAATGGCGCCAGAGTGCGGTCGAAGCGACAGCCAATCGCGGCCGGCATCAGGCAGGCGAGGTGATCAGGAAAACTTATCCGGCAGAGAGTCCGGACGCCGCTATCCGCTATGAGCCTGCCGGCGAGGAATCGTTGACCGGCCCCCAGCCCATTCCCGAGGCGGCCGCCGAATCGGCGGCTATCGGAGGCGGGGAGCCGCTCGAAGGCGACCCGATATTCTTTGAGGAACCGGTGGAATAGCCCAACAATCCCCAGATTATCCCTTGACTTACCGGTGCGCTTTCGTTATAATCCTAGACGCAATCGGTTATCCACATATTTTGGCTACATTAAGCGCTGCTTATTGTAACCAATTATTTTTTTACTAACTGTTATATCGCTGGTTCACAAATCTGCTTTAGCCACCTAAAGCAGTGCGATATACGCCAACCGTATGGCAGATTTTCAGAGAACCAAGCCACACGTCAACGTCGGTACCATCGGTCACGTCGACCACGGTAAAACGACGACCACCGCGGCCATCCTTAAGGTAGCCGCCGCGCACGGCCTCAACGCCGACCTTAAAGAGGTAAACGACCTCGACAAGGCGCCGGAATCCAAAGCGCGCGGCATCACCATCGCGACCGCGCACGTCGAGTATGAGACCGAGAACCGCCACTACGCGCACGTTGACTGTCCAGGCCATGCCGACTACGTCAAGAACATGATCACGGGCGCTGCCCAGATGGACGGCGCTATCCTCGTGGTTTCGGCTGCCGACGGTCCCATGCCCCAGACTCGCGAGCACATCCTGCTCGCCCGCCAGGTCGGCGTACCGTATATCGTCGTGTTCCTCAACAAAGTTGACCAGGTTTCCGACCCGGAGCTCATCGACCTCGTGGAAGAGGAAGTGCGCGATCTTTTGAAGAAGTACGAATTCCCCGGCGATGTTACTCCGGTGATCCGCGGTTCGGCCCTGAAGGCCCTGGAGAATCCGAACGACGAGGCCGCGGCCAAGCCGATAATGGATCTTCTGAAAACCCTGGATGAGTACATCCCGGAGCCGCAGCGCGATCTCGACAAACCGCTCCTGATGCCGATCGAAGACGTTTTCTCTATCGAGGGACGCGGCACCGTGGTTACCGGACGTATCGAGCGCGGCAAAGTGAAGATCGGCGATGAAATCGAAATCGTCGGCATGAAGCCGGAGACGATGAAGACCACCGTTACCGGTATTGAAATGTTCAACAAGAGCCTGCAGGAAGGCATGGCCGGCGACAACGCCGGGGTCCTTCTGCGCGGCACCAAGAAGGACGAAGTGGAGCGCGGCATGGTGCTCGCCAAAACCGGCACTATCAAGCCGCACACCGAGTTCGAGGCCAAGGTGTACGCCTTGACCAAAGAAGAAGGCGGCCGCCACAAGCCCTTCTTCAACGGTTACAAACCGCAGTTTTACATCCGCACGACCGATGTAACCGGCGAGGTAACTCTCCCCGAGGGCACCGAGATGGTGATGCCGGGGGACACGACCAATCTCAAGGTCAAACTCATCATGCCGGTGGCTATCGAAGAACAAATGCGCTTCGCTATCCGCGAAGGCGGCCGCACTGTCGGCGCCGGCGCGGTAACCAAGATTCTTGTCTAATTATCGACGACCGCCCCCCGACTTGAGCCGGGGGGCGGGTTTGTTCCTTAACCGGATTTCTGGTATGACCCCGACTGATACGACAATCAAGAAGGCAGACAAAGACGACGCCGCGAACGCCGGCCCCAGGGTGCGCATCAAAATCAAGGCCTACGACCACAAAATCATTGATACGGCCACCAAGACTATTATTGACACGGCCGAGCGCAACAACGTCAAAGTTATCGGCCCGGTACCCCTGCCGACCCAGATCAGCAAATACAGCGTTAACCGTTCGACTTTCGTGCACAAAACTGCCCAGGAGCAGTACGAAATGCGCACGCACAAGCGTTTGATTGATATTATCAGTCCGTCGCCCAAGGCGCTCGACGCTCTTATGAACCTTAACTTGCCGAGCGGGGTGGACGTGGAAATCAAAATGATGTAGTCCGAGGTTTTTGGGATGTTCGGGTGTGGACAGAGCCCCTATTTCTACTTGACAGAGGCGGCGGCATAGTATACACTATCGCTGCCATCAAAGCCCATTGGCAGCTGGCCAGATAAGATCCCCAAGCTTTAGGTTTGGGAGAAAACATCTGGGAAGAGTCCCATGGGTAGAGGAGTAATGTTGCCTTAAATTAAGAACAAAGCCGTTATTCTTGCGAATAAGAGGCTAGAAGGCAGATCGTGGAAGTTGGTTTGTGGCCAGAATCCGGCCCTCCGACGTCCTCCCCGGTTTACCTTCTAGTTTTTTATATCACGATCAGACTAGAGTTGAGATTTCTGGACTATGAAGTTCATTGTCGGTAAAAAAATAGGCATGTCCCAGGTTTTTTTGAATAACGGCACGGTTGTGCCGGTAACGCGGATTCAAGCCGGGCCATGTGTCGTTACCCAGATCAAGTCTCAAGCCAAAGACGGCGTAGACGCGGTCCAGGTGGGTTTTGGAATTCAAAAAGCATTTCGTTTGAGCCGCCCTGAACAGGGCCATCTCAAGGGCATTGACATGGGAACCGGGTTAACCGTGCGTTTTTTGCGGGAGCGACCAATGGCCGAGGCCGCCGATCTTAAGCGCGGTGATGTTTTTACAGTGAAGGTTTTTTCCCCGGGCGAGAAGGTCCAAGTGGTTGGCACCTCAAAAGGCAAGGGCTTCCAAGGCGTGGTCAAACGCCATGGCTTTGCCGGCGGTCCGGCCTCGCATGGACACAAGGACAACCTGCGCATGCCGGGAAGTATCGGTGCCGGCGGCGTCCAGCGCGTGTTCAAAAATATGCGTATGGCGTGGTTATCTCTACCCCCGAAGGCAAGATTGAAGTTGAAACACTTCCCGTGGAAGCGCCGATAGCCGCCGAACCCGCCGCGTTGGCGCCAGCCGCCCCGGTCGAAGAGATTTTGCCAGACGAAACGCCGGCCGAACCAGCTTCCGCGGCGGCCACAGAAACGGCAGAGCCAGATGAGAAATCCGCCTAAGGGCGCAACCAGGATAGAATATGACCAAAGTTAAAGTCTACAATCCAGCGGGCGAAGCTGTTCGGGAAATTGAACTGCCGGCGGTCGTGTTCGGTATCTCTCCCAAGTCCGAAGTAGTGCACCAAGTCTATACCGCCCAGATAGCCAATGAACGCGAACCCTGGGCCGACACGAAAGACCGCGGCGAGGTTCGTGGCGGCGGCAAAAAGCCCTGGAAGCAAAAGGGTACCGGGCGGGCCCGCCACGGTTCGATCCGGTCGCCGATTTGGAAAGGCGGCGGCGTTACTTTCGGGCCGCTGTCATGGCGTAATTACGCTCAGAAAATCAACAGAAAGATGAAACAGCTGGCAGTTAAAATGTGCTTGGCCGACAAGGCGTCCAACGGCACTTTGGTCGTTTTGACCGAGTTGCCGTCAGACGGAAAAACGAAAAGTTTGGCCGAGTTACGCCGGCGCTTGCCGGGCGACAACCGTCGGGCAGTGGTCTTGACGGCCGAGTATGACGCCGCGGCCCTCCGGGCCGGACGCAACGTACCGCAGACCCAGGTTCGCGAAGCCCGTGAAGTCAGTGTGGTAGACCTTTTGCGCTTTCAATACGTAATCGCGACCGAAGCGGCGATTAAGGTGCTCGCCGAGCGTTTGACTCGTTAGTTTTTGCCCCCAAATTCCTGATCAGCTATATGGGAATACTTGAAAAAATCAAAAAAACCAAACCGGACTCCGAAGCTGGAGCCAGCGTTGACGCCGGGGAAAAAAAGCCGGCCGGGCGCAAAGGCAGCGTCGCGGCGCCAACAGCGGCCCCGGAGAAACACGCTGCCCGGGGTCTGGCATACCGCATTTTGCTTAAGCCTTTGCTGAGCGAAAAAGCGACTCACGGAGAGCGCCACGGGGCCTATATTTTTATGGTGGCTAAAACCGCCACTAAGCCCGAAATTGCCGCGGCTGTCCAAGCGGTGTACGGAGTGAAACCGCAAAAAGTTAATACTGTCAGCCTGGAGGGCAAAGAAGTCCGTTTTGGCCGCCGCACCGGCCGCCGCAAGGGCTGGAAAAAGGCAGTGGTTTTTTTGCCCAAAGGCAAGTCAATCAGCATTCACGCCGGAGTTTAGGGTTACGCTACCGCTATGACCATAAAACACTACAAACCAACTACCCCAGGCCGCCGCAAAGCCAGCGTGCAGGATTTTTCTGATGTTACGAGCGGCAAACCCGTGCGGTCGCTGGTCAAAGTTTTGAAACAGCACGCCGGCCGCAACAATAGCGGCCAGATTACGGTGCGCCACCGCGGCGGCGGAGTTAAGCGTTTGTACCGTCTCATTGACTTCAAACTCACGAAGTACGACGTTTCGGGCACCATAAAGACTATTGAATACGATCCGAACCGCGGCGCCCGCATCGCTCTCGTAGAGTACGCCGACGCGGAGAAAGCGTACATCGTGCTTCCGCAGGGGCTAAATGTCGGGGATAAAATTATTTCTTCGAGCGGTCCGGTGGAAGCAGCTCCCGGGGTGCGGATGCCTCTTAAGTACATTCCGGTCGGTTTGTTTGTTTACAACATTGAATTGGAGCCTGGCCGGGGCGGCCAGCTGGTGCGCAGCGCCGGAGTCGGGGCGCAGATACAGACGCTTGAGGGCGGTTATGCCCAGCTAAAGTTGCCTTCGGGCGAGATCAGAATCCTGCCGGAGGCCTGCCGGGCGACTATAGGGCAGGTAAGTAACCCCGACTTTAAGCTGGTGCGTTTGGGCAAGGCCGGTCGCAAGCGCCACATGGGCTGGAGGCCGGTGGTGCGCGGCAAGGTAATGAACCCGATTGACCATCCGCACGGCGGCGGCGAGGGCCGCAATTCGATTGGTTTGAAAGACGGTCCGAAAACAGCCTGGGGGAAACCGGCGTTGGGCGTCAAGACTCGCCGCCACAAGAAGTCCAGCGATAAACTTATTATTCAGCGCCGGAAAGCACGGAAGAAGTAACCTGGAAACGTTATGTCACGAAGTTTAAAAAAGGGACCGTTTGTAGATGGCAGACTCTTGGAGAAAGTGCAGAAGGCCAGGGCCGGCGGCAACCGTACGCCGATAAAAACCTGGTCGCGCGCTTCAACAATCACGCCTGAGATGGTCGGAATGACATTTTCGGTGCACAACGGCAAGACATTCATTAGCGTTTTCGCGGAAGAAAACATGGTCGGACACCGTTTGGGAGAGTTTTCCCCGACGCGCAAGTTTTTGGGACATGGCGGCAAGATGGCCAAGGAGCAGACTAAAACCGCCGGTGCCGCCGCTCCTGCGCCGCAAGCCAAAGCCACGAAACGATAATCGGTTGGGAGCGGCAGAGCGGGGTTCACCCCAGCGTTGCCCGCCCAGAACTTTGTCAGTATGAATTTTGAAGCTACAGCACAACTTAACAGCCTGCGCATCAGCCCGCGCAAGGTCCGGCTCGTAACGGACGTGATCAAAGGCCTGCCGGTGGAGCGGGCGCGGCAGGAATTGAAGTTTTCGGCCAAAGATGCCGCCCGCCCGGTGTTGAAGCTCCTGGAATCGGCGGTGGCGAATGCCGTGCATAACCACCACCTGAAACCGGAGACGCTGGTCGTAAAGCACACGGCCGTGAACGGCGGTTCGATTTTGTACCGCTGGATGCCGCGCGCTATGGGACGGGCGACGCCCCTGCGCAAGCGGACGGCGCATGTGTCGATGGTACTTTCCGGCGAGGTTGACGAGAAGGCCAAGGCAGTCGCGGCCGCCGGAGCGGATGCTCCGGCCGAAAAAACGCCGGCCGGGAAAGCCGAATAATGTAATCTAAACTAGCCGCCAGAGTGGCCGCGCCAGGGGCAGGTCCCGGACGAAAACTCTGACTTTCTAAATTATGGGTCATAAAGTCCATCCGAAAATTCACCGCATGCCGATTCTTTTTCCCTGGCCGTCGCGCTGGGTAGATACGGCACACTACGCCGACCGCGTGGCCGAAGATATCAAGATTCGCGAGTACCTCAAGGCGAAATTTAAAGATGCCCAAATTGACAGCATCTTTGTCGAACGCAGCGCCAAGAACATGACCTTGACGATATTCGCCGGCAAGCCGGGCATTGTTATCGGCCGGGGCGGGCAGGGGTTGGACCAGATCCGCAAAGAAATCGAACGCCAATTTTTGAAAATGGCGATGAAAGTGAAGTTGAATATCCAGGAAGTAAGCTCGCCGTCGTTATCGGCCGAGATTATTGCCCAGAGCGTCGTGCGCGACACCGAGGGGCGGCTGCCGTACCGCCGGGTGATAAAACAGCACTTGGAGCGGGTGATGAAATCCGGCGCCCTCGGGGTCAAGATAGGCATGGCCGGCCGGTTGAACGGCGTGGAAATCGCTCGCGAGGAAATTCTGGCCAAGGGCAAAATTCCGCTCATTACCCTGCGCAGCAATGTGGACTATGCTTACGCCATCGCCAAGACGATGTACGGCACTATCGGGGTAAAAGTATGGATTTACAAAGGCGAGTCGTTCGAGCGCGTTGATCGTTTAACCGAGGCGAAGGAAACCGCCAAGGAGCGCACCTAAAATTAGTGTATGTTGCTACCAAAGAAAGTTAAACACCGCAAATGGCACAAGCCCCGCCGCCGCAACCTGGGCGTGGCGACCCGTCTCAGCACCGTGGCTTTCGGCAGTTTCGGGCTCAAGTCCATGGACCATGCCTGGATCAGCTCCCGCCAGATCGAGGCAGCGCGCCGGGTTTTGACCCGCTATGTTAAGCGCGGCGGCAAGATTTGGATTCGAGTTTTTCCGGACCGTCCGGTAACCAAAAAGGGCAATGAAGTGCCGATGGGCGGCGGCAAAGGTTCGCCGGAATATTTTGTCTGCACCATTAAGCCGGGTACTGTCCTGTTTGAAATGGAAGGCATCCCCGAGGACAAAGCGCGCGAGGCGCTGTTGCTCTCGGCGCACAAGCTGCCGCTCAAGGCTAAGTTCGTGAGGCGCGGCTAACTAATTCGGAGTACCCAGACCGGCGATCAGATTTCCCCGGTCTGGGTACTCCGAATTAGACCAGTTAACCGGAGTAAGTATTCAGTATGGAGATGAGCGAACTAAAAAATAAATCGTTATCAGAGCTTCATCGGTCTCTCGGCGAGATGCGCGAGGAACTGCGGGAGCTGCGTTTCAAAGTCAGCGAGCGCCAGCTGGCGCAGGTGCGCCGTGTCCGCGCGCTTAAGCGCCGCATTGCCCAGGTGCTGACCGCTATCAATCATCGAGCCAAAGCCGCCACTAAGCCGGCCGGGCAAAAGTCCTAGCCCTTAAATTGTTATGAAGCAAGTTACCCCCCAGACTCCTGCCGCCAAGCCGCCGCACCGCCGTTTTTCCGGCGAAGTGGTAAGCGTGAGCGGGCAAAAGACAGTGCGGGTCAAAGTGGAAACGATCAAGATGCATCCCAAGTACCGCAAGCAGTACACCACGCGCAAACACTTCGCGGTGCACGACGAAAAGAATGCGGCCCAGGTCGGTAACGTAATTTTGTTTGAAGAGTGCCGGCCATTGAGCAAGACCAAGCGGTGGCGGCTGATCGCGGTCGTGAAGTAAGTTAATCCCTGAGTAACGATTATGATCCAGCATCGCAGTATTCTCAAAGTAGCGGATAACAGCGGAGCCAAAAAACTCATGTGTATTCGAGTTCGCGGCGGCTACAAAAAACGGTACGCGCGGCTGGGAGATATTATTACCTGCGCCGTGAAAGAAGCCGCGCCCCGCGGAACGGTGAAAAAAAGCGAAGTCGTGCATGCCGTTATTGTCCGCCAGAGAAAAGAGGCGCGCCGCGCTGACGGTACGTATATCCGTTTTGACGAGAATGCGGCCGTGGTCATAGACGAAAAGAACAAAGAACCTAAGGGGACGCGTATTTTCGGACCGGTGGCCAGGGAATTGCGCGCCAAGGGATTCCAGAAAATAGTGTCTTTGGCCCCGGAAGTGTTGTAAGAGGGTTAACTTAAACACGAGAGTATGAAAATTAAAACCGGCGATAAAGTTAAACTCCTCTCGGGGAAAGACCGCGGCAAGACCGGCAAGGTTATTCAGGTACTTTACAACCGCGACAAACAGGCGCACTATGTGGTTGTCGAGGGAGTGAACAAATTGAAAAAACATCTGCGCGCCGGCCGCCGTTCGGAAAAGGGACAGGTAATAGAACTGCCCGCGCCGGTCCAGATTAGCAAAGTAATGTTGGTTGATCCGAAGTCGGGGAAACCGACCCGGGTCGCTTTCCGGGCCGAGGGCGCCACCAAGAAGCGCGTGGCCAAGGTAAGCGGCGAGGCAGTTGATTAAAAGAACGCCGTCTCCGGCCAGAGACTTTCTCGGCCGCGGATGGCGAATTATACCTATGTCGTCACGTCTTTATACCCACTACAAACAGACAGTCGTACCGGCGCTCAAGTCAGAATTGGGCTATCGGAATATCATGCAGGTACCTCGTCTCACCAAAATCGTCCTCAATATCGGTTTTGGCCGGCATGCCAAAGAAGAGAAGTTCATCGAGAGCGCGCTTTCGTTGCTCTCGACCATTACCGGGCAGAAGCCGGTGCGCGCCAAAGCCAAAAAGTCGATTTCGAATTTTAAAATCCGCCAGGGCATGGACATCGGCGCGGCCGTAACTCTTCGGGGAGAGCGGATGTATGATTTTTTTGACCGCCTGATAACATTGACCCTGCCGCGCGTGCGCGATTTTCGCGGACTCTCGCGCAAGAGTTTTGACGGCCGAGGGAACTACACCTTCGGTTTCAAAGAACACCTGGCGTTTCCGGAAATTACCGGCGTGGAGGTGGGCGATATTATCCACGGGCTCGAGATTACGGTCGCCACCAATGCCAAGACGGATGAGGCCGGTTATGCTTTGCTAAGCAAACTGGGCCTGCCGCTGCGCCAGAAATAATATTTATTGTCTCACGAGCATACGTTATGGCTACCGAAGCCCAAAAAATTAAATCGAAACGCAAGCCCAAGTTTGTCACCCGGGTAGTCAACCGGTGCTGGAAGTGCGGCCGCAAGCGCAGCTACATGCGCAAATTCAAACTTTGCCGCATCTGTTTCCGGGAATTGGCCAATCAGGGATTCCTGCCCGGAGTGCGCAAATCAAGCTGGTAAATCAGTTGCTTAAGCAGATTACACAAGTATGATGACGGATACTATCGCAGACATGCTTACCCGGATAAGAAACGCCCAGATGGCCGGCAAACGCCAGGTGAGCGTGCCTTTGTCGCGGGGAAAGTACGCGATTGCCAACTTATTGAGCCGCGAAGGCTACGTGGGCAAGGTGGAGACAGTGGAAGGCACCCCGGCCCAGCTCATGATAGAGCTTAAATACCGCGGGGCCGAACCGGCTATCCAGTCTATAGACCGCGCGAGCAAGCCGGGGCACCGCGTATACCGCCAGGCTTCCGAGCTGCCGGTGGTTTTGAACGGCTATGGCATCTCCATAGTGTCTACCTCGCAAGGCATCATGACCGGCGCGGAGGCGAAAGAACGCGGTGTCGGCGGCGAGATTATTTGTTCAGTCTACTAAGAGGATTTCGGATATCAGGGGTCGGATTTAAACCAGAACCGCGTGCCAGATCCGAAGTCCGATATCCGAAATTTGAAGTGTGAAACGTATGTCACGAATTGGCAAACAACTTATCGTATTGCCGGCAGGCGTTACCATGGCGGTTGACGGCCGTGAGGTAACCGTAAAAGGCCCGAAAGGGGAGCTTAAACGCACTTTGCCGCCGGGGATCACCGTGGCCGTATCCGGTTCAGAGGCGCAGGTGTCCGCGGCCAACCCGGACGAAAAAGCCGAGCGTTCTTTGTGGGGCACCCTGGGCGCCCATTTGAGGAATATGGTCAAGGGAGTTACCGCCGGGTTCAGCAAGCAGCTGGAAATTAACGGTGTCGGCTATCGCGTGGCCATGCAGGGCAAGGATCTCAAGCTGGAGGTGGGGTACTCCCACCCGGTGGTATTCGCGATTCCTGCCGGCGTGCAGGCGGCGGTGGAAAAGAACCTTATTACTCTTTCGAGCATAGATAAAGAACTTTTGGGCAACGTGGCCGCCGAGCTTCGCTCCGTGCGCCGCCCGGAGCCTTACAAAGGCAAGGGAATAAAATATGTTACGGAAGTTATCCGCCGCAAGGCGGGCAAGGCAGCCTCTAAGGGCGCCTAGTGAGAGATTTTACTTTTGCGTATGAAACAGAAGGCCACTATCGAAGCCAAACGTCATATCCGGCAAACGCGCGTTCGCATGCGGCTGTCCGGCACTGCCGCGCGTCCCCGGTTGAATGTTTTTCGCAGCCTGCGCGGAATTTACGTCCAGCTGATTGACGACGCCAAGGGTAAAACCCTCTTGAGCTTGCACAGTAAAACAGCCGACTTGGCCGGCTTCGATACCGAAGGCCGCGCCGGCAAGCTGGCAGTAGCCTACGCTTTGGGCCAGGCTATCGCCAAAAAAGCCAAAGATATGAATATAACAAGCGTGGTATTCGACCGCGCCGGCTACCGTTATCACGGTCGCGTGCAAGCGGTGGCAGAAGGCGCTCGCGCCGGCGGACTGGAATTCTAACTTCATCTCTAAGTTTGTATATCTTGCGTATGGACAAGGGAAAACGCAACAAAAGAGGAGCCCGTCCGCCTAAGGAGAAACCGGAATTTGACCAGTACATTCTTGATTTGGCGCGCGTAACCCGAGTTACCAAAGGCGGCAAGCAGCTGTCTTTTCGCGCCTGCGTGATCATCGGCGACCGCCGCGGCCGCGTCGGCTATGGCGTGCAGAAGGGCAAAGACGTGCAGATGGCGGTGGAAAAAGCAGTCAACAACGCCAGAAAGAACATGATCCGCGTGCCGATTATCAAAGACACTATCCCGCATCGCGTAGAGGCCAAATTCAAGGCGGCCAAGCTCATGATTAAGCCGGCTCCGCGCGGTTCCGGTCTCATCGCCGGCAGTATGATCCGCAACGTTCTTGATCTCGCCGGCGTGCCGAACGCCTCGGCCAAGATGCTCGGTAAAAGCAACAATAAAATAGCCAACGTGAAGGCGGCATTTTCGGCCTTGCAATCTTTTAAGCCGTCCGCGCTCGCTCCGGCTCCTGCCCCGGTTAAAGCGTCCGTCGAGAATAGCGGCGGCGCGGCCGCTCCGGCGGCAGCGCCTGATTCGGCGAAGCCCAAAAAGACGCGCGCTCCGCGCGCCGTCAAAAAAGACGACGGCGTCACCCACGACAAAACTTCGGCCGCGGCCTAAAGTTTGACTTTCGTAAATATTTATGACACTGCTTGCACACACACTACGTCCGGGACGCGGCTCTAAACGTAACGCCAAGCGCGTTGGCCGCGGCAATGCCTCGCAAAAGGGGACTACCGCGGGACGCGGCACCAAGGGGCAGAAGGCCCGAACCGGCGGCCGCGGCGGGCTTAAGCTCAAAGGCCTGAAGCAGAACTTGCTCAAAGTACCCAAGAGCCGCGGCTTTAAAAGCCACCGGCCGCAGCCGGCCACCGTAACCCTCGGCGCCCTTAACCGCCATTACGAAGCCGGAGCCAAGATTACTCCTGGCGGCCTCGCCAAGGACAAGGTGGTATCAACCGGCGCCGCCGGAGTCAAGATCGTCGCGACCGGAGAGATCGGCAAGGCGCTGACAGTGTCGGGCTGCCTGGTGTCCAAAACAGCGGCCGCCGCCATCGAAAAGGCCGGGGGGAAGATCGTCTACTAACCGCGGAGTGAGTGGCGCGGCAGCCACTGTTTACCGTCTGAATTGCGCGTATGTGGGAAAAACTGGTCCGCATCTCTAAAATTAAAGCGTTGCGAAACAACGTGCTGTTTGTGGTGGCAATGCTCATTATTTTTCGCGTCGCGGCGCATATCCCGGTGCCGGGGGTGAATATCGAGAACCTGCGCCGTTTTTTGGAGGGCAACCAGGTGCTCGGACTTTTGAACTTGTTTTCGGGCGGAACCATGGAGAATTTCTCGATTGTGCTCATGGGTGTCGGTCCCTACATTACGGCGTCTATCATTCTGCAGCTTTTGACCATGGTAGTGCCCAGTCTGGAGGAGCTGTCGAAAGAAGGGGAATCGGGGCAAAAGAAAATCAACCTGTACACGCGCCTGGCCACCGTGCCGCTGGCTTTTTTGCAGGCTTTTGGCATGATCAAGCTTTTGAGCCAGTCGCAGTACGCCATTATCGGCAGCCTGACGCCGTTTCGGTTTGTTTCCATCATACTTACCGTAACGGCCGGGACAGTATTCCTTATGTGGATAGGCGAACTCATTTCCGAACGCAAAATCGGCAACGGCATCTCGCTCCTCATCTTTGCCGGCATCATCTCGGCCCTGCCGACCGCGGTTCAGAACGCGATCGTGAACTATAACCCCTCTGACCTGACCACCTACCTGCTGTTTGTCGCGCTCGCGGTCATAACGATCGTCGGGGTAGTTATCATCAGCGAAGGCCAGCGGAATATTCCCATTAGCTACGCCAAACAAATTCGCGGCAGCCGGGCGTTCGGCGGCGCGAAAAGCTTTTTGCCCCTGCGCGTAAACATGGCCGGCGTGATACCGATAATTTTTGCCGTTTCCGTGGTGCTTTTTCCGCCCATGATCGCCCAGTTTTTTGTCCGCGGCGGCGGGGCCATGGCCGGGGCGGCCCAGGGTGTCATCAACCTTTTCAATAATCAACTGTTCTACGGCCTTCTGTATTTCACTTTGGTTTTCGGTTTTACCTATTTCTACACGGCCGTTATTTTCCATCCGCAAAAAATGGCCGAGAATTTGCAGCGTCAGGGAGCGTTTATCCCGGGAATCCGGCCGGGCAAGCAAACCGAAGAGTATATCGGCAAAACCATGAACCGGTTGCTTTTTCCGGGCGCGCTGTTTTTGGGCGCTATCGCCATTTTGCCGATCGTGGTGCAGGCCTTTACCAAGTCGCAAACGCTCGTGATCGGCGGCACCAGCCTGCTGATTGTCGTCTCGGTGGCGATCGAAACGGCCAAGCAGATCGAGGCGCAGCTGACGATGTACGAGTACGACAAAATTTAGGTTTAGACCAGAACCTACTCCCAAAAATAACTTCCGGCTCAATTTTGGCCTGTTTCGGCTGCAAATTGTCCGTCTTTCGTCGTCATAATACCATTATGCCTCCTCAACCCGGACAATTTTCGCTCGAAACAGGCACAAAATTGCCTCGGAATTATTTTTGGGAGTAGGTTCTAGAAAAAAATAAAAATACCCCGGTTTGAGCCGGGGTATTTTTATTGTCTCCCTCCTCGGCTTCCCGGAGCGGTCGAGCCAGGAACAATCCGGGAATTGGTGGAGCCGGGGAGGCAGGATTGGCCTACTTGATGACACGCAGGCGTGGCGGCAGACGCGTAATACCTCTTAATGTCGGATCGGTATGGCCACCGGTCTGGGTTTTTCCTGGCGACATCGCTTTGAGCCTGGCGGCTTCGAATGATCGGTTCACGCTCAGGAGCGAGGTGAGGATGGTGGCGATCAAGAGCGAAAGACCGATCGCGAAGTTCACCTCCGCTTCGAACTCCAACCGTCTGCCTACAGCCAGAAACGCCGCGAGCGTGGTAGACCATACTATGGGTAGGGACCAGCGTAACAAGATTTTTTTTCTTTCGGACAAGGCTTTACTCCTTTCGAGGGGTCGCCTCTACCCTAGGGGAATTTTAGGATTTTTCTTTTTTGGTTGTCAACGCTGTGGACTAGTGATATACTTACCCGGTAAGTTTAAGCTAACTTATGGGCATTTTTAGCAATTTTTTTGGTTCGAGCTCGAGCCGTTATCCGACCCGCGAGTTCCCTTTGCCGGAGGTAAAGTTGCGCCAGCTGGTGTCCGGCACCCTGATAGGAACTCTGGAATCGTCCGAGGAAAAGGCGGTGGAAGAAGCTATTCTGGCCCGGCGTTTCGGCGACGGCAAAATTTCTTTGCGGCAAATTGATGAGGTACTCCGGAGATTGCAAGATCAAAACAGGATAAGCCCGAATGACCGGCGGTCGCTCATGCGCGTGTTTGAAAAGTATTGCCAGGCATAGCCGCTGGGACGACTCTTGGTAGCCCCCTTGGTTTTTGAATCATCAGATTGTGGGTTTATGAAAAAGATTATCATGCTCATGGGCGTCCCCGGCAGCGGCAAGGGAACACAGGCGAAGCGGCTCGCGGCGCGCTACGGGTACGCGCATATCTCGACCGGCGATTTGCTGCGCGCGCTTGACCTCGACCCGAAGGCCGATCCGGAGGATAAGCGCCAGCTCGCCGAGATGAAAGCCGGCCGGCTGGTGCCGGCGGGCCTTATTTACAAGCTGGCCTTTCGTGAGATCGAAAAGAATCTCGCGACCGGGCAGGGCGTGGTGCTCGACGGCGCTGTGCGCACCGTGGAGCAGGCCAGGGAATACCAGAATTTTTTCCGGGAAAAGCGAGTCGAGTCCGAGCTCGTAGTCATAGAAATCGCGCTTGACGATGAAACGACGTTCCAGCGGCTCACCAAGCGCAAAGTATGCGCCGAGTGCGGCAATATCATCCCGTATTCTGCGGATAACGAACGGAAAACTGTCTGCGACCGGTGCGGCGGCGCCCTCATGGTGCGCGCCGACGACAATCCGGAGGCGATCCGGCGCCGGATCGCGGAGCAGGGCAATGCGGCCTTGCAACCGATCTTGGACTACTATCGCGAGCTCGGTGTGAGTCGGCGGGTGGCGGGAGAGAAGGAGATAGACGAGGTGGCGCTGGAGATTGAAGAAAAACTGGCGGAATAAACAGTATTGTTTCAGAAAAAGAGGCCGTTACCGGGTCTCTTTTTTCATTTCCGGATGTTTCCGTACGAATACATCTAGCGGCTCGGCGCTTTGCCAGGCGAGGGAGAAAAGGGTCCGCAACGTATCGGCCAAAACTTGGCTTTGGATGAGGGTGGTGAAGAGCTTGCCCGCGAATGATACCATCATGATTTTATCTTCGAAGATGGCGTTATCGGTGCCAACGAACTGCTGCGAGAATTCCGGCGGCACGACGCGAACCTCGTGACGCGGATTGACGGCGAGTATTTTTTGGCCGTAGGCGATATCCACCGGATCGGGATTTACAAATTCTTTGGCCTGGCGCTGATAGTTGGTCTCTCCGGTGGCATCGGCAATCCACAGGTCGAGCAGGTCCGGGAGCGCCTCATAGATTTTTCGTATAGAGGAGAAAAACAGAATTTCGGTTTTGCTCTTCCAGACGGTTTCGAGGTACACCTGCTTCATTCCCTCTATCCCCTCGTACACCCGCACTTGCGGCTTGCCCTTTTCGACATTGTACATAGCCCTAAGAAAGGGGAGCGCCTGTTTTACCGAATGCTGCCGCTCCTGCACGACGCGGGCGAGCTTGTCCGGATCTTCGGCTATGTAAGTGGAGCCGCGCTCGGTCGGCTTTTCCGACAGCAACCCGCGGCGGATTAGGTCTTCGATAATGACGTAAGCGGTCGGGCGTTTGATTCCGGCTTTTTGGGCGATATTTTGCACTGAGTCGGTTCCGAGCTCGAGCGCGGCCAGGTAGATTTTCGCTTCTTTTTCGGAGAGGCCGAAATCGAGCAGGCTTTTTTCGAGAAACATAAGAGAATTTTAGAACCTACTCCCAAAATTGAGCCGGAAGTTATTTTGGGAGTAGGTTCTAGCTAGAGCTAGTATACCTCTTTTTTATTATGTTGTCAATAGTTTTGACAACATAATACTAATTTAGCTATATATAGCTAAATTAGTTAGCTTTTTTTACATAAAATCATTGACAAAATGTGTTAAATCAAGTATAATCCGGCGTTAAACTTGATAATAAGTTCTTTCCAATTACCCCCCCGTAAGGAAAGACTCGTGCCAGAGCGCTCCACAGTTGCCTTGACACGAGTCTTTCCTATCTGGTCCGGGGACTCGGCGAGCAGGCGCTCGCAGTAGACGGACCGAGGCGACGGGGGTTGAGAATGAAGAGCGTGAACGACGTCCTCGGCAGCGTGCAGGAGTGTGGCGGTTCGGCGGTGCTCGTGCAGCGGCACGGGAGCTACATGACCGGCCACGTCCGGGCCCGGTGCCCGGACGGGCACGTGCTCGCCGCGCGCAACTACGCGCGGCTCGAGCCCGACTGCATGTGGCCCCTGGCCTTCGAGGCGATCCAGGAGTGCCACGCGCAGGCGGCGATGCTGGCCGCGGCCGGCATGAAGGTCGAGGAGGTCATCGGTTCTCACCAGGGGCGGGGCCCGCACACCGGGCAGTGCCTCTCCGAGGGTTACGCCCGCGCGACCGGCGGCACCTGGCTCCCGTTCCGCTGCGACGCGGCTTTCGACTACCCGGTCTACGACTACGACCAGGCGCTCGCGGCGCTCCGCACGGTCGGCGACCCGATGGTCGCCGAGTGGCTGAACGGCAAGCGGCCGGGGCTCATCGTGGGCGAGACGCCGGCGAGCTTCGAGCGCCGGATCATGTCGGCCCTCGAGGGTCTCATGGCCGAGTCGGGCAGCCGGATCGTCACCTCTCACTTCGAGATCGTGACGCTCGTCCGGGCGCTCACGGTCGCGGGCGAGCGGCTCGGCTCCGTGGACGAGGGCTGGTTCCCGGTGAAAAACGGCGGCGTCATCCTCTGGCGCGAGTCGGCCACCAGCCAGAGCTGGCACGCGGCCGAGTACGGGCCGGACTACACCCTCCGGGGCGTGGCGGTCTTCACGCTGCCGCCCGCTGTCTAGTTGTTCTTTTCTTGGCGCGCGCGTCTTGCACTCGAAGACGCGCGCGCCACCCACCACTCTAGAACTTAGTGATGGAAGGCGGTTGTACCGCAGTCGATTTCTAAATTTTAGACTGGTCATTCTCATTAGAACCCACCCGCCAAATAATGCCCAGGCAATTCCGCGCCTGTTTTCTCTCCTAAATTTTCCGCATTGAGGAAGATTGGCTGTTCTATAGCGACAAAAGCCGGACAATGTTAGGAACCGCAAGAGGCCAAAGTTGAGCCGGAAGTTATTTGGTGAACAGAGGTTGCACACTGCCGCGCTAGGGCCGGCTCGCCCTGGCTTCGGGACCAGGAATATTCTTCGGGGACATCAGCTCGCTAACGGCTCGAAAATGTCCCCGGAGAATATTCCTGGTCCGGAAGCTGGATAGGATTAGGACGGGTATATGACCAGGACGGAGCGGAGACGCGTCAACCCGCCGGGAAACCGGACAGTTTAGGAGCCGGGAGAGGGTGAGGTTTAGTCGGGATTTTTCTCGCGCTCGTTCGGATGGTTTGTCTGCTATTGATACAAATACTGCTATGTCCTTAATTATCAAAGGCACCGGCGCCAGCCGCGGGCGGGCGCGCGGGCCGGTGAAAATCATTACCGGAATCGCTGACGCCGGCAAATTTCAGGACGGCGATATTCTGGTAACCCGGATTACCAGTCCGGCCATGGTGGCGATGATGGCCCGGGCGGCGGCGATTGTCTGCGATGTCGGGAGCGTCACCTCGCACCCGTCTGTCGTCAGCCGCGAACTGGGCATTCCCTGCGTGGTTAACACGCGGGAGGCGACGGCCCGGCTACAGGATGGTTTAGTGGTTGAAGTGGACGGGAGCGAGGGGGAAGTCAGAGTGATTTCCAGGGAACCGGAGGGCGCAAAAAATCCGGCGGTATCTGCCTTAAATCTCGACAGCGAAATTGATACCTGGCTCGACATCGCGGTCGAGGCCGTGTCGGCTATGGATTTTTCCACCTTCGAGGACGTCGTCGCCTGGTATCGCTACGATCCGCTCGCGGCTCGGCCGTGGCTCGAACACGTGCGCCGGATTGTCCGGCAATGCCGGGTGGAGAGGCTGACGGCCATGGAAGCGGCGCGTTTGTTGCCCAATCCGAGCGAGATCCGCGGCACCATGATCTTTGATTTGTACGCGACCAAGTATGCCGGCCTGTCCAAGGCGGAACGCCTGGAAATTTTTGACTTTTACCGTCGGATGCTGAGAGCGCTGTGCCTTGATGACCCCTACGCCCGGGAAAAAAATGTCATCCACTCGAAAGAAAAAATCCGGGAACTCGCCGCCGCGGCCGATCCGGCCACGCCGCCCATCGCCCGCGCGCTCGGCCGACTGGTGAGCGCCGGCTATCACGTGGGACACGCGCTTTACAGCGACATGCACCCGAGCATCGTCTACGATAACTACGCTCCGTATGATGTCTCCGACCTCTACGGGCCAAGGTCTGTGGCCGTGATCAAGGAATTTAACAACCTGAACTGTCCCGAAATTTGGCCGGAGTTGAAGCCGGTACCGGCCGACAGCGTGCGCATAGTATGCGTTTACGAAAACGTCTTGGCCCGCGTGGACACGGTTTCGCATATCGTCTACGACGGCGACACGGTGAACGGCCTTAAATACGCCGCGGTCTATGTGGACGGGCAAAAGCGCGATCCGCTCTCCCTTTCCGGACTTTCCGCCGGGCTGGAACAGGCGGCCATTGACGCCTTTACCCGCTGGCAAGGATTTGATCTCGAAGAACGCAAGCGCCGGTATTATCTGGCCAAGGCCTATGATTTCAAAAATCTGGCCGGGAAACTGGGACTCGACTGGAAGCCGGGAGAAGAACTCTCTGCGGCCGTTCGCGGGAAACCTTTGTGTCGGGTGGAGTGGCCGGTCGAGAAAGCGGCCGTTAAATATCGGCTGCGGTCCATTCTTGACCCCCGCATCGAGCCGGCGGCCGGACTCCTTTAGCGTGCCGGTTTTGCCGTCTGTTGGCTTGTTTTTTCGCGGCCGTGTGCTAGACTACCCTCTAGTTTCGAATCGGCGCGCGGGCTATGTACGTCAAAAAACCCCATGAAATCGAACTTATCATCGAGGGCGGGCGCCTGATGGGCGATGTTCTCGATCGACTTTCCGGGATGATCAAACCCGGCGTGTCGGCGTGGGAAATTGATCAAGCGGCCGAGGCCATGATCCGGGCGGCGGGCGGCGCGCCGGCGTTCAAAGGCTACCGCGGTCGGAAGAGCGACCCGCCGTTCCCTTCCACATTGTGTTTTTCTGTCAACGAAGAACTGGTGCATGGGATAGCGACGAAAGAAAAAATAGTCAAAGACGGGGACCTAGTGAGCCTGGATATCGGCATGGAATATCCGGCGGGCCAAAACTCCAAGGCAAAAAATCAAAAATCCGGACGCGGGTATTTTACTGATACGGCGCTGACTGTGGCGGTGGGCAAAGTCCCGGAAAAGATCCAAAAACTGTTGCGGGTTACCGAGCAGGCGCTCGAGGCGGGAATAGAGGCGTCCCGGCCGGGCCGGACAGTGGCCGATATCGGCCGGGCGATTGAACAGTATGTCTACCAGCAGGGACGCTACGGCATCGTGCGCGATCTGGTCGGACACGGCGTCGGGCACGCGGTCCACGAAGAGCCCAGGGTACCCAATTACTACGACGAAGATCTGGAAACCTGGATTTTGCGACCGGGTGTCGTGATCGCCATCGAACCCATGATTAGCCTGGGCTCTTACCAGGTAAAGGTGGCGCGCGACGGCTGGACAATTTCGACCGCGGATCAGAGTCTCAACGCGCATTTTGAACATACCATTGTCATTACCGAAGACGGTCCGCTGGTCGCGACGCGGCGGCCGTCCGAACGGCCGTAAACATTTTTAGCGGACGGTTTTTCCGCGTCGGACTGCCGGCGCGGAAGTTCATTATTACTTTTTCCATATGCCGACTCGTGTATTTTTTTTAGCGGTTTTTTTGGCCGCGTCCGCGGCGTTTTTTCCGCTAAGCGTCCGGGGCGAGGATACGGCCGGCGGCCAATCCGGCGCGGCGAGCTGCTTGTCCGAGGCGCAGTATTGGTACAATGCCGCCGTCGGCGGCTGCTTGACGAAAGTCGCCGCTGATATTGGCAACGCCTACGCGAGCACGTCGATCGGCGAATACACCACCCCAGAACAGGCGGCCCTGGTGGCCGAAGAACTGCAACAGCAGCACAGGCAGCTGTTTGCCGACATTCAAGAACGCCAGGCAGCTTGCTATTCCGGAGATATTGCCGAGACTTACCAAAAGAAAACTGCCGAATGCTACGCCAAAAATACCTTTGGGCCGGTATGGGACCGGATACCAGTTCTAAAAGGCGCGCTCGTGAACACTTTTCAGGATTACGATAAGTTGTCCCCGGCCCAAGCCCAGGAGCTGGGGATTTGCATCGAGCAGTGGTCGCAAATTTATGATGTTAAGCTGGTTTCCGGCGAGTCGGAGCGCGCTTTGAGCCGGTGTTTTACGGCTGCCGGCCTATCCGGCCTGGCCGGGGTTTATGAAAAGGCAGCCATTGTTATCGACTGCGCCCAGGAACAGTCGCCGTTCAAAAGCCCGGACGACGTCGCCCGGCTGTTTCAGGCGCAAACACCGGCGGAGGCCGCGTATATTGAACAGTGTGTTATCAAGCGCACCGCACCGGTCGTGGCCGGTATCGCTGTTTTGAATCTGCCTTGGGCCGCCGGCTGGCATAATGTATTTCTACTCGGCCAGCTGATAGTTACCCAGCCGTTCTTTCTTATCCGGCGGCGCAAGTACAAGACCTGGGGCAAGGTATTCGACGCGGTTACTACCAGTCCGGTGGACCTGGGCAGCGTCAGGCTGGTCAACGACGAAACCAAGAAAGTCGTCTCGACCCTGGTTACCGGGCGGGACGGCGCTTACTTCTTTTTGCCTCCGCCCGGCACTTACCGGGTGGAGGTGGACAAGCCCGGCTACCGGTTTCCGTCGGCGCTGCTTTCCCGGCAGGCCAAGGAGGCTGGCCAGTATTTTGGCGAGCCGATCCCGATTGCGCGCCGGGAGGACGTGATTGACCGGCATATTCCGGTGGATCCGCACGTGGCGCGCGTATCGGCGGCGCATTTTATCTGGCGCAAGTGGAAGTACCGGGCGGCGCTCGCTGTCGGGCTCGCGGCGCCTTTGCTGTCGCTCTTTGCCCTGGCGTTTTCGCGGGCCTGGTGGGTGGTGACGCTTTTCTTTGTCCACCTGGTGTTGTTGGTTTTCTTTCTGCGCCTGTCCCGGCGGGACAGGGCGCGCAAGTTTGGCGTGGTTACCGGGCCGGGCCAGGGTCCTTTGGGGGGAGTAGTGGTCTCTCTGTTCCGGAAAGAGGACAATAAACTTTTGCACTATTGCGTTACGGATATGTTTGGACGGTATTATTTTCCGCGCGTAGAGGGTAACTTTGCCCTCACCTTTAAGAAATCGGGGTACGCGGAAAAACAGATACCGCTGTCGGTAAAAGACAGCGACAGCCGGACGTCGCTCAAAGCGGACGTGAGTCTGGAGAAGGGATAGATAATCGGGAGCGTCCGCTGATCGGCACGCCGCTGGCGCGGACGATCGCGCTACGCAAACCGGCCGAATTGGTTTGGTATCGCGCGGTATGATTATGCCGGCGCGGTTAGGTGATGACCACATTATATGAACATATTGGCTATAGATTACGGCAGTAAAAATATTGGCTTGGCCTGGGTGCAGGCAGGGCTAGACGTGGTGCTGCCGTTCGGGCGAATTTCGGCCCTGTCCGGAACCGGGAAGGGCAGAGGGGGGGTGGAAGATGTCGCCCGGGTGATAAAAGAAGAGGGCGTCGGCCTCGCGGTCGTCGGCTTGCCTTTGGGCCTGGATGGGAAAGAAAACGAAAACACCAGGCGGGTGCGGTCGTTCGCGCGGGAGCTGCGGCAGGCGGCAGGCATCCCGGTAAAACTATTTGACGAGCGTTTTACTTCCCAAGCTGCTGACCGGCTCGGCCAGGGCGGCGCGAGCCGGGACGAGAAAGCGGCCATGGCCATACTGGAGACATATTTGGGGCAGGAGAAGCGATCCGGTTCTGGTCCGGACAGGCTTTAATGTTTTTTTTATGCTCGCCATAGTTCTTTCCCGCCGAGACTTTCGCGAGTTCGACCAAATAGTGTCTGTGTACACGTATGAGGCCGGCAAGAGGGAACTGCTCGCGCGCGGGATTAAAAAAATTACCAGCAAGCACGCGGCCCACTTGGAGCCGTTTTCTGTGGTTGATGTTTCCGTGGTGCCGGGCAAAGAAATTGACCACCTGACCACGGTGCAGCCGGTGGAATATTTTCCGGCCATCCGCGGCGATTTTAAAAAAAGTTTTCTGGCTATGGCTATGGTCATGATCACTGACCGGCTGGTCGGGACGCACGTGCCTGATAAAGGACTTTTTCGAGCGCTCAAAACCTGGCTCGAGGCTGTGTCCCAGGCGCCGGCGGCAGCGGGGGCGCTCGCGGACGCTTATGTCATGGTTATTCTGGAGCGCCTGGGTTTGGCTCCGGTTTTGGAGGGCTGCGTTTGCTGCGGCAAAACTTTTTCTGGTATTGGCCGCGAGGCCCTTAAGCCGGGCGAAGATACTGCCCCGGGAATATATTTCGGGGGCGGCGGACTGGCCTGCCCCGATTGCCGCCGTCTCAAGCTGGCGGCGGGCGAACAAGTGATGGCGGCCGGCCTTAAGGAGATTAGCCTTTTGGGCCTTCTTCTTAAGGGTGACTGGCGGCTGATAAACAATTATGAGTTTGGCTCTGGGGAGGCCGAACGCCTGCACGATTTGGTTTATGCCTTTGCGCTCTACCATAGCGAGCGGAAGCTGGGGGACTGGGGGAATTTACCCCTGGAGCCAAAGTTTTAGAGCCTGCTGCCAAAAATAATTCGGAGTCAGTTTCGGGCCGATTTTGAGCGAAAGATGTCTGGGTTGAGGAGGTATAATGGCGTTATGACGACTAAACCACGAACTTTTTGCAGCTAAAATCGGTCGAAAATGAGCCAGAATTATTTTGGGATTAGGCTCTAACAATTCAGGCGGAGATTCGTATCCGAGTCTTGTCAGTCGGGTTTTTACGTGATAGAGTGTGGGTGGTTTGTCTGCTTCGGCCGACGAATCCGGTCTTGCGCTTCGCCGCTTGTTTTAGCCCGGCGTGGTTATGCCGGGGCCGGCTGGAATTAATTTGTTTTTCTCTTTGTGTATGCATATTTTTATCCGGGATGTCGCCGGCCATGTCGGCGGCAGCGTAACAGTCAAAGGCTGGCTCTACAACAGCCGTTCTTCCGGCTCGCTTGCTTTTTTGGAGTTGCGCGACGGCACGGGATTTATTCAGGCGGTCGTGGCCAAAGACAGCGTTAGCCCCGAAACTTGGCAGGCTGCCGGTAGCCTGACCCAGGAGTCTTCTCTCGCCGTTACCGGCATTGTCAGCGCCCATCCGAAGAAGATTAATGTTTTTGAACTCCAGGCAACCGAGATTGCTATTATCGGGCTGGCCCAGGAATATCCGATCGCGCACAAGGAGCACGGTCCGGAATTTCTCATGGACAACCGGCATCTCTGGCTTCGAAGCAAACGCCAGTGGGCGATTTTACGGATTCGCGACGCGGTAGAGACGGCGATTCATGATTTTTTGCACGAGGAGAATTTCGTCCGGACAGATTCTCCCATTTTTACCCCCAATGCCTGCGAAGGGACCACGACTCTTTTCTCGGTGCCCTATTTCGATCTGGGCGAGGCCTATCTGTCGCAGTCGGGACAGCTCTACATTGAAGCCGCGATTGCTTCGGTGGGCCGGTGTTATGATTTTGGCCCTGTGTTTCGCGCCGAAAAAAGCAAAACCAAGCGCCATTTGACTGAATTCTGGATGATGGACGCGGAGGCGGCGTTTGTCGGACATGAGGAAAACCTGAAAATCCAGGAAGGACTGGTTAAGGCGATTGTCCGGCGCGTGCTCGAGAAATGCTCGCCGGAGCTGGCTGTTTTGGAGCGGGACGCGGCGCCGCTCCAGGCGGTGCTGGAGCAGGCGTTTACGCGCTTCACTTACGATGAGGCGGTCGCCAAACTGCAGCAAATGGGTTCTGACATCAAATACGGCGAAGACTTGGGCAATGACGATGAAAGTCTCTTGACAGAGGACAGCCCGGTGCCGGTTTTTATCGAGAAGTGGCCGCGGACGATCAAGCCGTTTTACATGAGAATCGATCCGGAGAACGGCGCCCGCGTGTTAAACGACGACCTTATCGGCATCGAGGGATCGGGAGAGATCATCGGCGGATCGGAGCGCGAGAATGACTTCGATCTTCTCTTGTCCCGCATTCGGGCGGAGGGGTTGCCGGAAAGTGAGTACGCCTGGTATCTGGATTTGCGCCGGTACGGCAGCGTGCCGCACGCCGGCTTTGGCATCGGGCTCGAGCGCATGGTCCGCTGGATGGCCGGTGTCGAGCATATCCGCGAGTGCATTCCCTTCCCCCGCACCATAAACCGGCTGCGCCCCTAAGGTTATTGAGGCATGGCAAAAAAGTCTTTAGCCAACAAATCCGCCGGGCTGCCGGAGCAGTTTCTGCGCCGGCTTACCGGCATAGCGGGCCAGTCTGCGTACCAGGCGGTGGGCCGGACTTTTGTCGAACGTCCGACCACTTTTCGCGTTAACACGCTCCGGTCTGCCCGCCAGGAGGCGGCGCAGGCTTTGGGCGACGCTGGTTTTAGGATTAGAGAGATCCCCTGGTACCAGGGTGCCTTTGTGTTGCTCAACAAAACCAAGCGCGAACTGACAGAGACGCCGCTTTACGGCCAGGGTAAAATATACATCCAGAGTCTGGCGAGCATGGCGCCGCCCCTGGTTTTGGGGCCGAGGGCAGGGGAAAAGGTTCTCGATCTGACGGCCGCGCCCGGGAGCAAGACCTCGCAAATTGCCGCGCTCATGGATCGCCAGGGTGAACTGGTGGCCAACGACAACAACAAAGTCCGTTTTTTTAAGCTCAAACATAATATGGAGCTTTTGGGCGTGGCAGAGAACGCCGCCGGGTGGCGGTTCACTCTGCGGATGGAGCCTGGCGCCGGATTATGCCGGGAGTACCCGGAGTATTTTGACCGGATTCTTTTGGATGCGCCGTGCAGCGCCGAGGCGCGTTTTATAGAGGGCGACGCCAGAACTTATGGATATTGGAGCGAGCGCAAAATAAAAGAGATGGCCTACAAGCAACGCCAGCTATTATTTTCTGCCTGGGGGGCGCTCAAACCGGGCGGCACCTTGGTGTACTCAACCTGCACTTTCGCCCCCGAAGAGAACGAACTGCAAATTGCCCGCCTGGCAGAGCGTTTTCCGGCCGGCTCTCCCGCCGGCGGGGCGCGGCTCTCGCCGGTTGACTTGCCCGGCCTAAAGCGTCTGCCGCCGGTGGCGGCCTGGAAGGGTAGGGAAATGCTTCCAGAGATTAAAAAAACTTTCCGGATTATGCCGACGAACGAAATCGAAGGTTTTTTCGTGGCTTGTCTCAAAAAGATTTAGACGGCGTGCTGTGTATAACCCGGTCCCTTCGTGGCCGGGAAGGGGAGAATGTGCTATACTCAAGAAAAGTTTAGCGTGTTTAACTAACATTCATGGCGCCATTCCTTTTGCCGTATTTGCGACGCATAAAGGAAATCCTGCCGGGTAGGCTCCGCCAGTACCGCTGGTTGGCGTTTTTTGTTGCTGCCGTCGGCATTGGCATGCTGGTTTGGGCGGGGCCGGCGGCGGCTCTCGACGGAACCGATGTTTTGAACGCCTTTATCAAGGCTATCGCCTGGCTCATGCTGGTTATCGCCCAGATTTGCATCGGGCTTACCATTTTTTTCCTGCGGTTTTTCATTTCCATCGCGAGCTACAACAACTATATAGACGTGGACGTGGTCCAGCTGGGTTGGATAATGGTACGCGACGTGGCCAACATGTTTTTTGTCGTGGCGCTCTTGGTAATTGCCTTTGGCACCATCTTGGGCCTCGAGGAATACGAGTGGAAAAAGAATCTGGTGAAACTGGTTTTGGCCGCCATTTTCATCAACTTCAGCAATCTTATCGCCCAGCTTATCATAGACGTGGCGCACGTTTTTACGATTACGTTCCTGAACGCGGTTTCGGCCACGGCCGGCGGCAATTTGATCAACATGTTCAAGCTGCAAAATATCCTGTCCATCACCGGTACCGCAAACTCAGCCGACGACGATATTTTGCTCGCCACGCTGACCGGCGCCATTACGGCCGTGATTTTTTCCGTCATGGCCGCCATTGCCATGGGTTCGTATGTTTTTGTCATGGCGTCCCGCGTCGTGGTCCTTTGGGCGCTTATCATCCTCTCGCCCCTGGCTTATCTTTTGGGCGTTTTGCCCAAAACCAAATCATACGCCGATCGCTGGTGGAGCGAGTTCGGCAAGCACGTGATCGTCGCGCCGGTGATGGTGTTCTTTCTTTGGCTGTCCTTCGCCACCCTGGGGACCGGAGATATTATCACCGATATTGAAGCAAACGTCCCCAAATCGCAGCAGCTCGAGCAGATGGAGAATAGCGGCAAAGCTACCCAGATTTCGCTTTCCGACGTTACTACCTGGGAAAACATGGCCAACTTCATCCTGGCTTTGGCCTTTATGATCGTCGGCCTCAAGGTTACCCAGGAAACCGGGGCCTACGGCAGCGGCGCGGTGAGCAAGGCCGTGGATTTCGGCAGAAAAGTGGCTACTATCGCGACCGGCTACGCGGCCGGCCGGTGGCTCGTGGGCAAGGGCCAGGATGTGGCGGCTTTTGCCGGCAAGGGTATTGCCAAGGGCGCCTATATCGCCACTCTCGAAAATCCGGTGGAGCGCTTCAAGATGGGTTTCATGCGCAACGTGGTCGAAGGTTATCGCGAGTGGCGCGCGCGCGGTCCGCTGATCGCCAAACGGGAACGCGAGGCCGAGTTGGCAGAGGGCCAAGACCTGACGGTGGCCGAGAAAGCCGCCGGCATGAAAGTGGTTGAGAACCGGGCCGACGCCACGGGCAAAATTTTCAAGTCCGAGCTGGCCGAGGGCGAGCAGTTGACCGACGCCGAGAAGGCGGCCGGCATGCGGGTGGCGGAAAGAGCCAAACGTTTCAAGGGTAACAGCCGGGGTGAGATCCTCAAAGAAAACTACTTCGAGTTCGAAAAGAACGATCCGCGCAACGCCTTGGTCCGTTTCGTTCACGGACGATTGCACAGCCGCCACGAGAAGCTGATCAAGTCGAAAAAACTTTTGGAAAAAGTTACGAAAGAGAAGGGTTATAATGAAGAACTCATGGATAAGCGGGTAACCGCCAGCCCCAAGCACCTTTTTCAGAGTTTTGAAGGCATAGAAGGCGTGCACCGCTTCGACGCCCTTGACCGTATCGAACAGGGTATGGTCGAGGCCGAGAAAATGCGGTCGGCCGCCAAAACAGAGGAGTTCTCGGCTTACGGCAAGGCTTTGATTTTGGAAAACCCGCGTTTTAAAGACGGCGAGTGGAAGGTACCGGGTACGAGGGGCGCCAAAGGCAGCATGATCGAGCAAATCGTCGAGCACAAGGAAAAGGCGGCCCTCGCGGAGCAGCGCATCCAGCAGCTGACAAGTGGCACCAAGGAAAAGTACCTGAAAGGCTCCAAGGGCCAGATGACGCTCCAGGGCCGGATAAAGGCCGAACTCGAGACCAAGGCGCACGACGCCGAAGCGCAAAATCTGCAGGCCGCGGCCCAATTCCAGGTGGCCAACACCGATGTGCGCGAAATGGAGCGCCGCCGGAAAGAGCTGGACGACAAGGTGGCGCGCGGCGAGATGTCGCCAGAGCAGGCGGAAAAGGAAAGAAAAAAGCTGCGCGACGTTATCGCCCGGACCGTGGCCTCCGAAAAGCAGGCGCACACCTCGGAGATGGAGACCGAGGAATTGACCAAGGGGAAAGAGCGGGAGTATTACGGGACCAGGCATGGCGAAGAAGAACTGGCCAAGGAAGCCGAACTCAAGCGCAAGATCGCCTTGTCCGAGGCAGCGGTTAAATCGAAAGAAACCAAGGCGGAGGAAGAGTTCGCCGAAGATAAGGGCAGAAAAATAATCCAGGAAACGAAGGCTCTGGAGGCCGAGACCACCGGCCAGGAGGCGGCCGCCAAGCGGGTCGAAGCCGAGGAACGGCGGAAGTTTTTGGCCACTGAACCGGGCCGCGATGTAGCCAGGAAAATCCAGGCCGAAGAGCTCAAAACCGGGGCCGAAGAAGAGGTCGTCAAACAGATTGAGGCCGAAGAAAAGAAGAAATTTGCCGATAGCATGCCCGGGCAGCAGGTCATCGAACAGACCAAGGCGGCTGAACTGGCCCGCGAGGTGGTTGAGGCGGAAATCAAAAAGATTGAAGCGCAGAAGCGCCGCGAGGTGCGCGAGCCGAGCCGCCAGAAACTAGATGATTTGTACCGCGAATTGGAAGAGATTGACGGGCGGACTGGTTTGACCGGCATCGACAGGGAGCTAGAGGCCAAAAACAGAGATATCGCGGCCAAAGAAGAGGAAAAGCAAAGAAGATTGGAAGAAATCAACGAGTACGTTTTGGGGTCCAAGAACAAGACAGAGAAAAAACAGCGGACCCAAGAAGCCAAGGCGCAAAAAGCTGCCCTTGACAAGGAAATGTCCGATCTGTACGACAGCCGGGATGAAATTGTCGGCCGCCGCCAGGCCGTCAAGAGAAGCGCCGAGGCGCAGAAGGACGAGGCCTGGAAAAGTTTCCAGGACCGTTTGGAGCCGGGAGACCTTTTGGCCCGCAAGGTGGCCGCGGAAAAACAGGCCCATACCGAAGAGCTCAAGGTGGAGCAGATCGAAAAGGCTATGGAGCGCTCTTATTTTAGCGGCACCCATGGGCAGCACGAACTCGAAGAAGAAGTGGCGCTCAAGGCCAGGGTAGAGGCCGATTCGGCCGAGGTCGAAGAAAAGGAAGCCAAGGCCAAACGGGATTACTTTTATGCCGGTCGCCATCCGGAGGCCAAGGTGCTTTTGTTCCGCAAAGAGCAGGCTACTCTGGGTAAACAGGCGGAAGAAGGGGAAACTGAACTGATGGAGCTGGAGCAGCGCCGCTTGGCCATGACCGCCGGCGCCGGCGCCGGCGGGCGGTTTACCCGTATCCAGGACGCGGCGGTGCGCAAAGAAGCCGAACAGGCGGAGATAACCAGGACGGAAAAAGAGGGATTGCGCCAGGCGTACGACAGGGGCGCGGAGCAGGTTACCCGCGCCAACCTGGCCGAGCAGGCGGCCAAAGCGGCGGAGGAATTTATCAAGCAAATAAAGAGCGCCGACCTGGAGAAGCAGTTTGTCGAGGCGGGCAAAAAACTGAACGAACTGTTGAAAAAAAGCAAAAATGACCTGAAGACACTGATAGACGAGGTGAAAAAAGGCCGCCACGACGGCATCGTATCCGCGCTCGGCGCCGCCCAGGTTATCGGGGTGCAGGAGAAGAATACAGAACTGGCGCGCAAGCGCGCGGACGACGCGGCGCATGACGCTTTTGTATACAAGCCTAATTACGGCACTACTTCTCCCTCTTCCGCTTTTGCCGACTATGCCAAAAAGCAGCTCGAATCCTTCCGCAGCATGGAGCGCGCCAAGGCTATGAAGCAGGCGACGGACATTATGGCCCATTTAACGGAGATCAAGCGTAGCAAAAAGCCGCTGACAGTTGACCAGGAGGCCGAGCTGGCGGCCTCGACCACGTTCCTGACCGAAGAGGCCTGGGTAGACGATCAGGGAGAATACATATTTAAGATGCTGGGCAAGCTGCAAAAAGGCGAGATTGACGACGAAGACGAACGGCGGAGCTGGCAACATATGGCCGAAATGTTTGCTGAAATGGGCTGGATAAAGGGGGCGGACGGGAAAAGCGACCAAGTTTTTGAAGCTGACGGTTCGCTTAAGCGGGATGCCGTGTTGCTTAATAAGTACGACCGTAAGATGGCCGGCGATTTGCAGAATCTGGCCCTGACCGGGCTGGACACCGAGTTGTCACAAGCGCACAATGCGATTGCCGCAGAGTACGATAAAAATAACGGCAAGGTACAACAAGCGGCCAGCGCAGCGCAAGATGCGGAAATCACCAAGCTTAAAACGGATGGCAAATATAGGCCTCTTTTGGATGAGGCCGAAACAAATGCGAGAGCGTCAGTGCGGCAGTATTATGACGCCAGACTTGTCGCCGTTAAAGAGCAAGCCAGGCAGCAGGAAGAAAAAAAACTTAAAGGCGGGCCCAAGCTAGACGATGCCGCTAAACAGCAACGACTAGAAGCGGCCGTTGCCGCCGCCGAGACGCAGTTTAGAGTAGAACATGCGGGAGAAATGGAAGAGCAGATTGAATTTCAGATTAAAGTTGAACAAGATAAAGCGCTGGGGGAAAATAGCGAAGCGAAAGCGGCAATCAAAAAGGCTGTGGAGGATGCCGTTACGCCGCTTAAAAAATCATACTGGGAGGTGGCGGCAGATGTATTGTCCACAGGGAAAGGCGGTTCCATTAGTACTGTCGAGCAGCTCAAGGACAGATTTGACCGGCACGGCGATATGCTGCAGTTCGCCACCCGGACCTTCAAAAAGAACGCTTTGGACACCGGCCACGAAGAGCTGGGTATGAACCAGGATTTTGATGAGGATGAGGACGTTTACCGTTTTCGTACGGCTGGCGAAGGCAGGGCATTGTTGAGGGCTGACCGTGTTAAGATTGATCGGAGCAAGCTTATAGCCTCTGACCAATTTCACACCAACGGCGTTTTGAACTTTCGCCATGGCATAATTGACGATTTCGCAGAGAGCGCTCTATCCCTTACCTTTGGCAAGATAACCAAGGCCATGGAATTCACCAGAATGCCGGAAAGATCTCTTAAAGGCGGCTATTATATTCATAAAAATGAGGATGCTGCCGTGGAACGCACGCTTGATAAAACTACAGGTAAAATGGTTTCTTATGCTATTTTGGGCAGCGAATCGGCCCGGGCGAAGTTTGCAGACGATGGCGACGTTACCGCGGAGCAGCAGCGCAACCATATGATGGCGCGCGGCGTGCTTACTCATTTGATGGCTGCGGGTAGCGGCAGGGGTTTTGCTTTGGGCGCCCACAGACTGTTCCAGCACATCAGCGAGCAGCAAGCGCAGCAGGGGATTGTCAATACAAAAATAGGCGATATGCCGTTTAGAACGGCCAAGGAGGTGGCTAGGTACATTCGGACGGCTCTGGAGGGTAAGAATGCCGGTTTTATGCATGCCTTCACCCAATCAACGTATGCTGACCAGGAAGATCGCGTTTTAGCCATGATGAGACAGATCGAGAACGAAAGGCCAAAAGCAGATTTCGGAAATCAGTCGGAGGCCGAAGAGTACGATCAAATGCAGCAAACTCTGGCAGCCTAAACATATGACCGTATGCACCACCTAGAAACCAAGCAATTTCTTCCGCGCTATTTCGTCGCCGACTGGCCGGTTACAGCTTCTTCTGTCCGGAAGCTGGCCGAGGCCGGCCGCCGGATAAGCGTGGACAATCCGAAGCTGGATACCGTCTGGCAGTATGCCCGGCAAATTACCGATTTTCTGGCGACCGCGGCCGACGATCCGGAGAATTTTGTGTTGGAGCCGTGGGAGCGGCAGGTTATTTCCCTGGTGGAGACTCAGCCCTTGGAAGAGGCTGTGAGCGAGTTGGCGATGTTGGAGCAGTCAATAGCGAAAGCGAATAGACGAGGCGGGGCAGAGTTGTCGTCGGGCGGCCTGGCAGAAGCGGTTACTTTGAGTGCCGAGAATCTGGATTTTCTTAAGCTGGGCGACGATGTGCGCGCCGAGTGGCAACCCTTTGTCCAGCATATCTATTCCCTGGAAGAGTTCCAGGCCAAGACTGCCGCCTGGGAAGACCTAAATGTCGCCCGGCTGGCGCGCAGCGCGGTAGAGCTGTCGGCAGCCGAGCACAAAAAAGACGCGGCTCAGGCCATTTTATCTTTGTGCCTCTCCTTGCCGGTCAACGACGCCACGCAGTATACCTGGGAGGAGGCGTTTCTTTTAACTGTCTTCATTCAGGTTGTTTACAGGGCTCTGCCCCAGCTGTCCGAAGACGACAGGATAAGCGCGGTTAAAAATTTTTTTTACCGCGCCATTATGCTGGGAGTGCCGGTGCGGCAAATTTGCGCGGAATTGGTTTATGATACCGACACGCCGATAAGCTACGCGCTCGAACATCGCTCTCTCAGCCAGGCGCTCGCGGACAACGTGGAAAAAGTCGTCCTGTCTTTGGACGGGCCGGTGAGCCGGCCCTGGAGCGATACGCTGAGTGAATACCGGTCCCGCGCGCGCGGCGGGCAGGACGAGACAAATTCCGCGCGGGAGTACGCGCTTGACCTGTATCCGGAAGGTGCGGCCGAGCCTAGGCTAAGAGAATGGTACGCCGAAATGCTCGATATTTTTGTCCACCTGGAAAAAGCCGACCTGGTGCCGCATAACCGCGGCGGCGAACTCGCCCCGGATGAAGCGTATCACAACGACCTGGTCCAGCTTATCGCCTGGTTCGGCGTCGGCGAGGCCGCCCGGAAAGATCTGGTCGGGTATTTTCAGACCGCCGGCGCGCGCGTGCCGCTCGCGGCTTTCCACAAAAGTCTGGAGGCGGCGGCCGATCTAAGCCAGGATACTACCGTGGAAAACGCGCTGGCTTGGGCCGATGCCCTGCGGTCGGCCGGGCTGTTGGGTCCGGACGAGGAAATTTTGGAGTTTCACGAGAATGACGGCCGGTTCCATTGGCGCCGGCAGCTGACAGCCTAAATATATGCCCGCACTCGGTACCCGTACTTTTTATGAATTTCGTCTGCAGATCCCGGCCGACCTTTCCGGCGTGCTTGAGGTAGTAACGCGCGAATTGGCGGCCAGCGCACCGGGGAACGGCGCGCCAGAGCTCGCCAAACTGTACCAGTATTTGGAGCCTCTGTACCGGTTGGCAAGCAATCCCTCGCCCCGTCTGCCGGAAGGGGTCATTGACCAGGCGACAGTCTCCCTGCTCGATGCGGATCTGGCCGACATGGCCTTGGATCCCGATCTTGATCCGGAGCTGGTCATCGCTCTGTCGGTGGAGATATCATTGGTGGCGGCCGCTACCGGCAATATGAAAGGTATCACGCCGTACACGTTCGAAGAATTTAAGGCCGTGCTTGCCGGCACCGACGCAATTTACCACGATATTATTTTTGTCCACACGCTGCGGAGTCTTATCGGCGGACCGGGCAATCAGGAATACGCCGCGCATATTCTCAAAGCCCTGCCCGGCAAAACCAGCCGGGAGGATAACTATGCCGGCTATTTCTGGGATTCGGCTTTGGTATTCTCCCTGCTGCTCCAGGCCGCCTGGAGGTTTTTTCCGAGCCTGCCTTCGGTATCCCAGCAATACTTGCTGCAAAATTATTTTTATCAGGCGCTCGCGTCCGGCGTGCCGGTTCGGTACTGGCTTGGGGCCGCTCTCGACCGCGGGCCGGTGGGTGGCAGCCGCACGCTCAGCAATTTTTTCGTGCAGGCCGTAACCGGCAGCCGCGAAGAAGTGGTGCTCAACCCCATAGCCGGCGAAGGACGTAATTTGACCGAGTTTGTCCGGGGGTATTTTCGCGGGCTAACCGCCAATGAACTGCCGGCCATAGCCCAGGAAAAATACCTCAACTCTTTTTATGCCGATCCAGAGCTTAGAGAAGCGTTCGGACCGTGGGCCAGAGAACTCTTGACCATAATGGTGCTCCTGAAGGATGGCGCGATAAAGATTTAGCGCTTTTTTAGCTTATGTCTGCCACCCCTACTATACTGGTAAAAAAAGCCGATGGCAGCACCGTCCGGATGACGCTCGCTGAGGCCAAAAAGCTCAGCCAGCCAAAAAATCCACCCTCGTCTCTGCCGGCGGCTGCAGCGCCCTCCGCGTCGGAGGACGCCGGACCGGACCGGCTTTTGCCTTTGGCCACACCGGCAGCGGCCAGCCAGCCGGCGCCTAGCCGGGATAAGCCTCTTTTGGAGCACGAGATCCAAGATCACGAGGTGCCCCATCGGGATATTACCGGCGCGCCCGACTACGAGGCCGCGGTCGCGCGAATTGTGGCTGTGTCCGGAGCGGTCGTGCCTGCCGAGTTGCGGACCAGAGCGCGGTCGCTTATCGTGTCGGCCCTCAAGGGTATTCGCGATCAGGAACAATTCCAGGCGTACGCGCGGCAGGCGCCAAATGACGGCGGTTTGGGCTGGACCCCGGAGACTATCCGGGCTGTCTGGTCGCGTATCGAAGGCGAGCGGGCCAACGCGTCCCGGCTTCCGCTGCCGGCCGTAACCCAGAGTCTCTCTACCACTACCCCGGTGAAAGCTATTTTTCTTGACGAAGCGCGGGCCCAGGCCTCGGCAGCGTCTTTTTCCCGGCCGCCGCAGCCGGCGGGAGAGAATCCTCGGCCGGAGTTTGTCCGGCCGGCGCCGGCAGGTGGCCTGCCCATTCCGCCCCCGGCGGCCAGGCCGGGCATGGCCCTGTCCCGTCCGGTACTCCATGACGTGGCGCCGGCCAGAGAAGCCAGGAATTCTCCGGTGACCGGGCCGATAGAGGAGATACAGACTTTCTCGCTCAAGGACTGGCGCCGTTTGGGAGCCACGCCACGCGCGGCGCGCGAGGCTCTTTTTGCCAAATTTAGCGGCTGGAAAGAAGAATCATTGCTCCTGTTTTTGGACATACGCTCGGCCTGGCGCGAGAGTCCGCTGGTGCGCGAGTACCGGTCTCTCGCGGCCGAGGCGGTGAACTCCGGCCGGACGATGCGGGAGGCGGCCGGCTCTCAGCCGGCCAAAGACAGGCTGACTGACGCGGATATTATGGAGATCGTTGAACTCAATAGCAGTTTAAGGGTATAATACCGGAGGCGGAGAACTCACAGCGAGTCCCCATTTTCGCCTCAAACATAGACTGATTTTCGCGGCCCCAAAACTCGCTCTTACAGGCTCAGACATTGGTGCCGCGAAAATCAGTCTATGTTTCGGCTCGACTTAGAAAATAGAATTGCTGATAACTCACTGTCAGTTCACTATTTAAAGATTTTATTTCCCAAAAAGTTTAATGCAGCAGTTCGTAGTGCCGCAATTTATCGAAGTGGAGGACAAAATTTTCGGGCCGATCACGACCCGGCAATTTTTAATATTACTCGTGGGCGGGATACTGGTTTTTTTGGCCTACCGGTACGCCGATCTGGCGCTGTTTATTTTTACCTTGGCTTTCATCGGCGGGGCCTCGCTGGTTCTGGCGTTCGTGAAGGTGAACGGCCAGACATTCCATTACTTTATGCTCAATATCGCGCAGACTTTGCGCAAGCCGTCCCTGCGCGTGTGGCATAAAAGCTTTACCAAGGAGCAGCTCCAACACTGGCGCCAAAGCGATCTGGCGCCGGAATCCGCGTCCGCGGCCGCCGCTGTGCCGGTCCGGCGGGAGAGAATCCGCGATCTGGCGCTCCTCGTGAACACCGGGGGATTTTACCGTCCCGACGACAGCGTTTAACGGGACACGAATAAACCTTATGCCGGACGACAAACTCAAAAAAAAGCCAAAACCCAAGCACCCCGCTACTCAGGCGCACCTGCCGGTGGCCGAAATCAAGGACGGCGTGGTGGTGCTCCGGGACGGCACCATGCGCGCGGTGCTGTTGGTGTCGAGCATCAATTTTTCTCTCAAGTCCGAAGACGAACAAAACGCGATCATTTCCTCTTATGTCGGCTTTCTGAATTCTCTCGATTTTCCGATTCAAATCGTCGTGCAGTCCCGCCGCTTGCAGATACGCCCCTACCTGGACCGGCTGATAAAAATGGAAAGGGAACAGGTGAACGAGCTTTTGCGGATCCAGACCGCGGATTATCGTTCGTTTGTCGAAGAGCTGGTGCAGATCGGGCAGATAATGACCAAGCGGTATTACGTTATCGTGCCTTATGATCCCCTGAGCAACAAGCGCAAAAGTTTTTGGTCCCGGTTCAAGGAAGTGGTCAAACCGGCGCTTAGCGTGCGGCTGAAAGAAGAAAGGTTCAAACAGCGCCAAGAAGATATCGCCTTGCGCGTGCGCCATATCGTGAGCGGTCTGTCGAGCATCGGGCTTTCGGCGGTTGAGCTCGACACGCAGGCATTGATAGAATTGTTTTATTCCACCTATAATCCGGATACCGCGTTCGCGGAGACGCTCAGCAACGTGGAAGATATCCGCCTGGAACAGGCCGCCTAATTTTATGCCCTTCAAGCCCATAGCTACCAAATCCGGCTCCGGCCTGTCTCCGGGCAAAAACGCCGACGAGAAAATAAAACTCCAGGAGGAACTTATCACCCTGGAGGAGGAGAGGCTGTACCGCGAAGGCACGGTCGCCATCCGCGATTTGATCGCTCCCGCCGCGTTCCGCGTCGAGTCAAGTTTCATCCAGCTCGGGACCACTTATCTCCGGACGCTGTTTGTGGTTACTTATCCGCGTTACATTTCGGTGGGGTGGAGCGCGCCGATTCTAAACCTCAACTTGACGATGGATATCAGCATGTTTTTTTACCCGGTGAATTCGGCTATTATCCTAAAACAGCTCAAGAAAAAAGTCGGCGCCCTGGAGGCCCAGCTGTCGGCCGACGCGGAAAAGGGCGCGGCCCGCGATCCGTTGCGGGAGACGGCGTTGCGCGACATCGAGCAGCTGCGCGACGACCTGACCCAGGGAGTGGAACATTTTTTTCAGTTCGCGTTTTACGTTACCATCTACAGCCAGGATCAAAAAGACCTGGACAAGCTGACCGAAGATATTGAGAATATTTTTGGCTCCCGGCTTATTTACAGCAAGAACGTCTTGTACCAGGCGGAGCAAGGTTTCACTTCCACCCTGCCTCTTTGCGTGGACGAGCTGGCGATTTGTTTCAACATGAACTCATCGCCCATCGCCGCCTCGTTCCCCTTCATCTCTTCCGAGCTGACGAGCGACGACGGGATACTGTACGGCATTAATCGGCACAACAATAGCCTGGTTCTGTTTGACCGGTTTTCCCTGCAGAACGCCAATATGGTCGTTTTCGCCACCTCCGGCGCCGGCAAGTCTTACGCGGTCAAGCTGGAAGTGCTGCGCAGCCTGATGATGGGCACAGAGGTAATCATCATTGACCCCGAGATGGAGTACCTGCATCTTACCGAGGCCGTCGGGGGTACTTACATAAATATTTCTCTCTCTTCGGACAGCAAGGTAAACCCCTTCGATTTGCCCCGCCCGGTCGGCCAGCAGATCTCCACCGAGGACATCATCCGCAGCGCGGTGATTACGGCCAAAGGACTGCTGCGGATAATGTTCGGGACGATAACCGCGCAGGAGGACTCTATCTTGGATCGGGCGCTCCTCGAAACCTACGCCAAAAAGGACATTACGCCGGCGGCGGACTTGACCGCGGTCGAGCCGCCCATAATGCAGGATCTTTTGGATATCCTCGAAGGCATGCAAGGGGCGGAGCAGCTGGTTTTGAAACTGCGCAAATATACCGAAGGGACGTTCTCCGGCCTGTTCAATTCCCCGACCAATGTTAACGTGGTCAACCAGCTGGTGGTATTCAGCGTGCGCGACCTCGAGGACGAGCTCCGGCCGATGGCTATCTATTCCCTGGTTAACTATATCTGGAACATCGTCCGGTCCGAGCAGAAGAAGCGGATACTTATCATTGACGAAGCCTGGTGGCTCATGGCGCACGAGGACAGCGCCAAATTCATTTACGCGCTGGTCAAACGCTGCCGCAAGTATTATCTCGGCGTGTCGACGATTACCCAGGACGTAAACGACTTTTTGCGCTCGCCCTACGGGCAGGCGATCGTAACGAACTCCGCGCTCCAGCTCCTTTTGCGCCAGTCGCCGGCGGCGGTCGACACGGTGCAGCGCGTTTTTATGCTGACCGAAGGAGAAAAGTATCTGCTTTTGGAAAGCGGCGTGGGCGAGGGCATATTTTTTGCCGGCAACAAACACGCGGCCATAAAGGTAGTCGCCTCCTACACCGAGGACCAGCTTATAACCTCCGACCCCAAGCAGCTTTTGGAAATTGAAAAGGCCAAACGGGAATTCGGGGGACAGGCCGACCGATCCTGAGGGCAGCGGCGCCGGCTAAACCGGCGGCTTGAATCAGTTATCACCTAAATCTTTCTTGCTATGCTGACTTTGCGCCAAAGAATTTTTGCCGCCGCCAGTATCGTGGTGGCCTTGTTACTGGCGGTTATCTTGTATATGATTTATTTCCGGCGTCCGTCGGCGCCCGCTAATGACCGGAGGCCATCGGGTTCTCCGTCGGCCGCGCTGCCCCAGCCGTCGGCCGCTGCCACGCAGAGGTACAGTGGGACGCAGCCTTTGCCTTCCGGCGGGTCCCGATCCGGGGTAATTTCCGAAGACGTTTATTTGCGCCAGTTGGCGAAAATTTTTGTGGAGCGCTTCTGGAGTTTTTCCAACCAAAACGGCAATCGGCACATTGCCGATAGCTTGGAGCTGGCCACGCCGAGCATGCAGGCTTGGATGAAAAGCCGCGCGGACGACGGCGCCGGCCTGTACGAGGGGGTAACGACAGAAATTCTGCGGGCTGAGGTCGTTTCCAAAGAAGGGGACAAAGCGGTCGTCGAGATCGGCGCCCAGCAAGAAATCAGTCAAAGAACTTCTACCACGACACCGACCGAAACCACTGTCGAAACCCGAACCGGACGGGTGGAATTGGAGCGGGTGGACGGCGAGTGGAAAGTAGATGCCTTGTACTGGGATAAATAACGGCCCCGGTCCGGTTTTCGCCGCCTAGTACCGCCGACTCTTGGCCGCGTAGTTGAGCTCACAGCGAGTTTCCCCCTTTTCGCCTCAAACATAGACTGGTTTTCGCGGCCCCAAAACTCGCTCTTACAGGCTCAGACATTGGTGCCGCGAAAATCAGTCTATGTTGCGGCTCGACTTAGAAAATAGAATCGCTAATAACTCACTATCAGTTCGTTGTAATTGTACACAAAATTGGCGGCGGATTTTTTCAAATATTGGTCTGGTATGACGATAAGGAGGGGGATCAGTCAGGCAGGCGTCTGGCTGGCCGAAGTTTTATTTCCGCTCTTCTGCCTCAAGTGCGGGGCAGAAGGATCGATCCTGTGTTCCGTTTGCCGGGCGGCGCTCTCTCCCCCCGGCTTTTTTGCCTGCCCGCTCTGCCACCGGCCGCGGGCAGGGGGCAGAGCCTGCCGGCGCTGCCGGTCCGATTCGGCGCTTGACAGCCACTCGGCCCTGGCCGCGTACCGCGAGGACGATATCTGGGGACGGCTGATCCGGACCTGCAAGTATCAGTACGTGTCCCAGGCGGTTTTGGCTCTGGATCCGGCTATCGCCGCCTTTTGTCGGGCCAATCCATTTTTTTTCGGTTTCGGCCAGCCAGTCGTTATTCCGGTGCCATTACACCCCTGCCGGGAGGCCGAACGCGGTTTTAACCAGGCGAGCCTGGTAGCGCTGTCTCTGGCGGCGGCGCTCGGACTGCGCGTGGCGCCGCTTTTGGCCCGCCCAGCCTGGACGCGCCAACAAGCAAAACTCGGCCGCGGGGAGCGCGAACGCAATGTGCGGGGAGCTTTTTCGCTTGCCCGCGGCGTCTCGGAGGCGCCGCGGGCGGTTATTTTGGCCGATGATGTGTACACTACCGGCAGCACGATGCAGGAATGCGCCCGGGTCTTGAAAGCGGCCGGGGCCGGATGGGTAACCGGGTTTACCCTGGCCAGGGGATAGCCGGGCCGGCCAGAGCCGGCACTGACGGCGCTGTAGGAGCCGCGGTTAGCCGAACAAGTGTTTTATTTTTACGAGCTCATCGAGCAGCGAGCGGAGTTTCTCTTCCGCCTCTTTGTCGGCCGAAGGCATGGCATGGAATTCCACCAGTTTGTTCAGGAACAGGTGGTAGATGTCGTTATAGTAATTGGCGAGGACGACGTCTTTTTCTTGGGCCGTTAGCTCGCGGTCGCGGATGAGGCGCGCGGCCGATGCGAGGGGGCCGTCGCCTACGACAAACTGGACCGTTTTTTCCCTCACGGTAGACGTGTAAGAAGAATACATACGATACGGTCTAACCGTAATCCACTTCGATGCTGGAAAATTTGCCCGCGCCGACGATGATGTGGTCAACGAGATGGATACCCACCATATTGCCCACGGCTACGAGCTGCCTGGTAACGTCAATATCGGCCTGGCTGGGTTTGACGACGCCCGAAGGATGATTGTGGACCAGAATAACGGCCGCGGCGCCGTATTCAATCGCCGGTTTAAAGACTTCGCGCGGGTGGATGAGGTTGGCGTTGATGGTGCCGATAGAAATCACCTCGTCGTGAATCACGCGGTGGTGGGAGTTGAGGTAAATGCCGCGCAAATGCTCTTTGGGCAGGCGCGCCATCTCGGCCGCGTAGCGATAGACGTCTTTGGCCGTGCGCAACAGGGCCGGTCCGGTCGCTTTGCGCTCGTAAAAACGCCGGCCAAGTTCGCCCACGGCGACAATCTGGGCCGCTTTGACGAGCGGGATATCCAGGTCGCGGGCCAGGCTGGCGGCGTTTTTCTGGACCGACAGCGCCCGTTCGCCGTATTCTTTCACGACGCGAGAAGCCATGTTGAGGACGTCCTCTTTGACAGTGCCGGTGTTGATGATTACCGCCAGGAGCTCGTGCACCGAAAGATTTTCCGGGCCGTATTTGATAAGTTTCTCCCGGGGTTTGTCGTCGCCGGGCAGGTCCCTGATCTTAAGGACGTATGTTCGGCCCGGCTGGGGCCGCTCCTGCTCCAGCACAACCACGGCGGAGTCCCGCAGGGCGTAGGCTTGCATAGAAGACGATTACGGGTGAATAAGAAGTGCGCTCTCTGAATACAATAGTATCCCAATTAGCCGGGTTATGCAATACAAAGAAGGCGGGACAGGCCTTGGCAAGGCCGGCGATTTTTGGACCTTAATAGCGATACTTTTATAGCGTATCCTCCACTTATTGCTTTTTGTCTTAACTAAAAACCCTGACAAGTTCTTCGTACAACCCTCTAAGCTGGTCTTCAGTTATATGCTCTCTCATTGGCAATAGACCTTCATTGCCATTCAAAAATCTGGGCGTACCATCGGTTGGCAAAATTGCTTCGTCATCTTCGTGATGTTCTCGCAGATTATAGCTTGATAAATTTTCAACAGGATAGACCAAAATTTTACCTTGCGCCTCAGGATTAAATTGTCCATAAGTGCCATCGATTTCCCAGGGCTTTTCATCCAGCCTTGCTTCTGTCCAATAATGATACACCGTTTTATCTCCCCTTTGGGCGTGTCCGTAAACCACCCTGGCGTCAATGCCCCTGCGTCTTAAACCTTCAGCAACGGCAGTAGCCGCATAACCGCAGAGGTTAGGTTTTGACGGCGGAGCGTAAGGTCTTCTAGCTAACTGTTGGTCAATGATGTTGTCTGACATTGTTTCCAATATTTGAAAAAATAGCGATTTTCTTTCACTTTCGCCCATAAATTTTAGCTGTTCTGGCCAGGCCATTTTTTCGCTTTCCACAAAATTTATTCCGGTATCGAATAATCTTCGCATATTGAGTTTAAAAATGGTAATTAGTGGGATTCGTAACCAAGCGGTATTGTACCATGTGCTTGGTTACGAATCCCACTAATTACCATTTTTCTTCTTTCCAGTTTCCGAAATCTAAACCAACACTATTCCAATCAAAATTTTTGTACTTTTGCATACTCTAAGTGTTTTTTGATAAACGATCTTCCTGAACCAGACTTTAAATATTTTTCGAAATTAAAGGCTGTATACTTATTTTTAAAAGCAAAATAGGCAATAAGTTCTACTGGCAATCTTTTTACTGTGGCAGGCACTTGGCCTTTTTGATGACGATCAATTCTTTCTTTCAAATTTGAGGTGCAGCCAGTATATGGCTTTTATCATCACATTCTAAGATATATACATAATACATAAGCAACCCCTCCTTAATTTGTTTATTATAGATATTACTATATCACAACGGCGGACTTTGTCCGCCGAAGCCTGCCCATTGATTTGTCGCGTATACAATGCTGTGAGCTAAAACATTGTACCCGCCTTCGCTCCTTTCGGAGCTACGGCGGGCGAAGGCGGAGAGAGTGGGATTCGAACCCACGAGGGACTTTCATCCCTACCTCGTTAGCAGTGAGGCGCTTTCGGCCACTCAGCCATCTCTCCTCAACCGGTTATTAGGGCAGGCTGCCCCGGATACCAGAGATTTCCTTTCCGGTATTCGTTGCCCCGGCCGTTCACCTGATTTTTCGTCCCCTAATATACTCCAAACGGCGGCCAGCGTCAATAATCAGTCGCGGCTTGTGAGGCCGGGCCTTGGTCTGCTATACTACCCGGTATTATGGCCCAATCGTCGAAAAAAAAAGAGCGCGGCCCGATTTTCGCCATGGTGCTCGATGACCGGGAATCGGGCCAGGGTATTTATCCGGCCCGGGCAGTAGCAGCCGCCCCCGATCCGGCCGGTTGGCAGCTCGAATCCGCCGAGGGAAAGCTGGCAGTGGACATAGCCGAGACGCCGACCCATGTGCTGGTGGTGTCTACGATAGCGGGCGCTTCCCTGCGCGATATTGAAGTCTATTTGCACAATGATTTGTTGACTATCCGGGGCGAAAGACGCTGCCCGATCGGGAGCTTGCCCGGGGCGACCTACATATATCAGGAATGTTTTTGGGGTAAATTTTCCCGCACCGTGGTTTTGCCCACCCATGTCAAGGCAGAACTGGCTAGCGCCGAGTATAAATACGGAGTTTTGACGATCAGTGTCCCCAAACGCACGACCGACACGCGCATCGCGGTCCGGATCGTTGAAGAGTAACTACGACCGCAGTTATGGGAGAAGCCAATCAGCCAGTCAGTCCTGGGACGGTTTTCACCAGACGGACTTTAGTCATCGTCGCCGGCGTTGTTATCGCCGCCGGCTTAATTTTCATTGCCGTTTTGGCTTACCTGGCGACGCAGGCCAAGGGCTTGGCACTGCCTTCGGCGCGCGTCGGCAGCCTGCCGATCGGAGGGTTGAGTCGGGAAGAAGTCCGCATGGTCGTCGCGGACATGCAGGCCAAACTCGCCAAAGAAGGGGTAGAGGTAATGGCCTATCTGCCGGCAGGCAGTATTGAATTCAGGGTTTACCCGGAAGTAACAATCGATGCTGCCGCCGAAGCCGAGCGCCTGGTAGCGCACGGCAACCAGGGCGCTCTGATCGGGCGCGGCTGGCAGGTACTTGCCAGCCGTTGGCAGGAGCTCGATTTGACGCTCAAGACTGTGGCCGTGGATTCCGAAGGTCTTTTGGCCGCGGTGAGCCAGCATTTAGCGCCCTACCAGTCGCCTCCGGTCAATGCCGCGGTGCGTTTTAAGTCTGTCGAGCCGCTGGTCTACGAGATTACCACCTCCTCTGCCGGTACTGTCTTCAAACTTGAAGACCTGCCCGGTACGGTCGTCCGGAGTTGGTCGGTCCTGGCCGCGCCGTCTGTTACCCTAGAAGGAGAGAGGCGGGAGCCGGAGATAACCGAGGCCGACATCGAGGCCGGCAGCGGGCGGCTGCCGGCGTTGTTCGCCGGCGGGGCCGTTACCCTGACCTACCATGACGAGACTTTAAAAAAAAATTATTCGTGGAAAATCACTCCCCGGATGATGGCCGATTGGCTGGAACCTTACCTGGTCATGGACGGGGGGGTGGATTTTCGTCTCAACCGGCAATCGCTCCAGGATTTTTTTGACAATTCGGTAACGCCGAAAATCAATGCGGCGCCGGAAAACGCCCGTTTTTCAGCCAACGAAAGCCTGACGAAAGTCATCGAATTTACGCCGTCGCGCCCCGGGATCACTTTGGACGCCGAGACGACCGCCGGCGCGTTGTCCGCCGTCCTGTCGCAGCGCGCCGCCCAAGAGAACGCTTCGAGCACGTTTGCGGTTGCCGTTACCCAGGTGAAGCCGGAGATCGCTACCGCCCAAACCAATAATTTGGGCATCGCCGAAGTGCTGGGAGTCGGATATTCCAACTTTTCCGGCAGCCCGCGCAACCGCATTTTGAATATAAAAAACGCTGTTAAAAACAAACTTCACGGCACGCTCGTCAAGCCGGGAGAAGAATTTTCACTGGTCGGCACGCTCAAGCCGTTTACTCTCGATGCCGGGTACCTGCCGGAGCTGGTGATCTTGGGCAATCGCATTACGCCGGAGATAGCCGGCGGGCTGTGCCAGGTAGGCACTACCATGTTCCGCGCGGCCATGAATTCGGCTTTGCCGATTACCGCCCGCACCAATCACGGTTTGGTGGTGTCTTATTACAATGATCCGGCGAACGGCAACCCAGGAACTGACGCCACCATTTACGAACCGTGGCCGGATTTCCGGTTTAAAAATGACACCGACAAATATCTGCTTATCACTACCGAGATGAACACTGCCACCGGTGATCTGGTCTTTACCGTTTGGGGCACAAACGACGGCCGCAAGGGCTATTATACGGCGCCCAAAGTTTTGCAATGGTTTCCGGCCGGGCCGGCGCAGACTATAGAGACGACGGATTTGCCGCCGGGCAAAAAAGAGTGCCAGGGGGTGCACAACGGCGCTACGGCTGCCTTCAATTATATCCGCGAACTGGCCACCGGAGAAAAAATAACCCGCGAGTTTAAGAGCACGTACCGGGCTGTTCCATCGACGTGCTACGTGGGCGCGGCCAAGAAACCGGACTGCGCTCCGGACGACGCCGGCTGCGTGCCGGAGCAGCCGGCTGAGAGCGATACTCCGGCTGAGTCGGCAGAGACGCAAACGCCCCCGGCAGAGCCAGACTCCGCGCCTCCGGCAGAAACACCGGAGCCAGCCTCAGAAGTACCATCAGCCGCTGAATAGCGCTTCGAGTCTATTTTGGAGTGGCGGCTACGAGATAAATTTGCCTTAAATAAGGCAAATTTTGTTCATCCACAAGCACTGTCTTGACAAAAAGGGATTTTTTTGGTAATATTTGCTGTTGCCCTGAATTCGGGCGCAACGCGCAAAACTTTGTTATCCGGACCCCTAGATAATCATCGGTTCGAGGATCCAGAGTAAGTATGTAGTTAGTGAGCTTGTAAGGCTAAATACATACCACCCTGTATCCACGACAAGCATGGGGGTGTGTGGTAGGGGAGTACAGGCTGCGGCTCGTCTTTTCCTATGACACACCTTCTTGGATACGGGTAGGATCCATCCTAACCATAATAAAACCCCCCGTTACCGGGGGTTTTTGTTTTTTTAAATTTTATGTTCAGGCGATCACTTTGTCGGCCAGCCCGTAAGCCACGGATTCTTCGGCGCTCATAAAGTAATCGCGGTCTGTGTCGCGTTCTATTTTGGCGAGATCCTGGCCGGTGTGCTCGACCAGAATTTGGTTCAGCCGATCTTTAATCTTGAGTATGCGTTCGGCGTGGATTTTGATGTCGCTCGCCTGGCCCTGGACTCCGCCCAAAACCTGGTGGATCATCACTTCGCTGTTGGGGAGGCAAAAACGTTTGCCTTTTTCTCCCGCGGCCAGAAGCACCGAGGCCATGCTGGCCGCCAGTCCGATGCAGATGGTCGAGACGTTCGGCTTGATGTATTGCATGGTGTCGTATATGGCCATGCCGGCAGTAACCGACCCGCCCGGCGAATTGATGTAGAGCTTGATGTCTTTGTCCGGATCCTGGTTTTCGAGGAAGAGCATCTGGGCGATAACTATGTTGGCCACGTGGTCGTCAACCGGCGTACCCAGGAAAATGATCCGATCCTTGAGGAGGCGCGAGTAAATGTCGTAGGCGCGTTCGCCGTAGGCGGTTTTTTCAATAACGGTCGGGATGAGTATTTGCGCGGTTATTTCGGCCGCGGCCGGAGTCTTTTCAGCCGTAACTAGGGAAGTCATAATATGGGGTGGGATTAAGTACCGGAAAATCTTACGTTAAGTATAACACTTTCTCTCTTTTTTTCAATTATTTCTGGCGATTGTCGAGCGGCATCCGGCCGCCCGCAAACGGGGCTTAATCCCGGACAGCGGCCAGCACCTTTTCGAGCACCTCCTCGACAGTGCCCGCGACCGTAAATCCGGCCGCTTTTTTGTGTCCGCCCCCGCCGAGTTTTTTGGCCCAGGCCGAGACGTCCAGGTCATCGCGCGTGGTGCGAAAGCTGCCCTTTACAGTGCCGCCGTCGCGTTCTTTGAGGACCAGCGCGGCCCGGCCTTCGCTGAGATAATTGAGCAGGTTCGCGATGCCGTCCGCCTCTTCCTCTTTGACCGGGTGTTTTTCTAGGTCGTGCCGTTTGAAATACGTGTAGGCGATCCCGGTTTCCGGTTCCAGCTCCAGGCGGCTTAGGATGATGCCCCAGAGTTTGAGCGCCTCGATAGACTTGTCGGAGAGCACCGAGCGTTTGATGGTTTTTAGATCGGCTCCTTTTTTGATCAGCTCGCCGCCCACCGCGAGCGAGAGGCGCGAAGTGGCCGAGTTGGTAAACGTGCCGGTGTCGGTGATAAGCCCGGTCATAAGCGAAGTGGCCATTGCCGCGCTTATCGGTATTTTGTTGAGGGTAAAGAACGTGTAGAGGATTTCGCTGGTGGAGGAGGCCGCGGGAACAACCAGATTCAGATCGCCGAAGCGGGTGTTGGTCGGGTGGTGGTCTATATTTATCAATATCGGCCGGTAAGGGAGGGCCGATAAAAACGGTTCTGCCCCGGCGTAGACCGGATCGCCCGAGTCAACGATTACCACCGCGTCGTAGCGCTCACGCTCCCAGACCTCCGGGTCCGAGGTGATACTTTCGGCGAAAGGCAGGAAGCGCAGGGTGTAGGGAATGGGGGTGGCGCAGAAAACGGTACAGATTATCTGCCGGCTGGAGCACCAGGCGGCCAGGGCCGTGGCCGCGCCGAGCGCGTCGCCGTCGGGGTACTGGTGGGGGACAATCATAACTCGTCCGGCGCTCTCGATGGCGCCGCAGATACGTTGGACGATGCGTTCAAGCATAGAATCGAATAGGCAAAATAGCCTGGCAGTATAGGGTGATTGTCAGTGGTTGTCAAGGGTGTTATACTTTAGTCTAAAGTTCTGTTGAATTACCCTGCCGCTCCGGATTTTCGCGCTTAAACAGCGGCCGCGGTGGAGATTTTGACTTTAGGTTTGCTCCCAATGTACCTGAAACGCCTTGAGATTGCCGGCTTTAAATCGTTTGCCAACGCCACTGCCTTGGAGTTTAAACCGCCGCCTGACGGGCGTTTTAGCATTACCGCCATAGTCGGCCCTAACGGTTCCGGCAAGAGCAACATCGCGGACGCTATCCGCTGGGTGCTCGGCGAGCAGAGCTTCAAGCAGCTGCGCGGCAAAAAAAGCGATGATGTCATATTCGGCGGCTCCGAAGGCAAGGGCAAGCTTAGCGCGGCGAGCGTGACCATGACGCTTGACAACAGCGACCGCCGGGCGCCGGTAGATTACGAGGAGCTCGTCATTACCCGCCGGGTGTACCGGACAGGGGAAAGCGAATACCTGGTCAACGCCAACCCGGTGCGCTTGTTTGACTTGCAAATCCTTTTGGCCCAGGCCCAGTTCGGCCACGGTTCCTACGGCATCGTCGGGCAGGGTATGATAGACCGCCTGCTTTTGCAAACGGCCGCGGAGCGCAAGTCTTTTTTCGATGAGGCCGTGGGCATCAAGGAATTCCAGATCAAACGGCACCACGCGTTTCTTAAACTGACTCGCACCGAGGAGCACATGGCCGAGGCCGGCCGTCTGCTTTTGGAAGTCGAACCGCATTTAAAGAGTCTGCGCCGGCAGGTGAAAAAGCTCGAGGAGAGACAGGCGGTGGAGCTGGCGCTGCGTGAAACGCAGGAGAAGTACTACGCCACGCAGCTGTACATTTTGGACCAAGAACTTGGCGGACGGCGCGGTGAATTGTCCGCCATTGAAAAAAAATACGCTGCCAGCCATGAAGAGCTTGTCGCCGTCCAAACCGAGCTGGCGCGGCTGGCGCACGAGGCGTCGCGTGAAGATCAATTTCGGGTCCTAGAAGATGAATACCAGGGTGTGATGCGCGAAAAAAACTCTCTGGAGCGCGAGAAATCCATCATCGCCGGCAAGTTGACAACAGAATATAGCCGGGCGGGCAAACAAGACATGGCGTGGTTGGAGCGGAAGTTGTCGGACCTGCGCTCTGAATTGGCCGCTCGGCGCGCGGCCTTGGCGGCGGAGCGGGAGAGCCACGAACGCCGGCGTTCCGAGCGGGACGCGGCGTACCTGGCGCTGCGGGAGTGCGAGAAGCGCAAAATTGAGCTGCAGGCCAGGCGGACGGCGCTTGAAAAGCGTTTGTTCGACTCGCGCCAGTCTGAGCAGGAAATTCCGTCGGGCGTATTGCGCTCGGTCGGCGCGGTTTTGCAACGCCGGGGAGAGTTCGGCGGCGCTGTCCACGGCTTGGTGGCCGAGCTCGCCGCGGTGGACGATGCCATGAAGCTCGCGCTCGAAGTGGCGGCCGGTTCCCATTTATCCTCGATCGTAGTGGCCGACGACCGGGTGGCCGAAGAGTGTATCCGCTTCCTCAAAAGCAACCAGCTGGGCGTAGCCACTTTTTTGCCCCTCACCACTATTCGTCCGCGTCCGGTTTTGGCCGACATCGCCGGCTACCTTAGCCGCCAGGGCGTGTACGGACTGGCCGTGGATTTGGTGCGGTACGCGCCGGAGTTCGCGAATATTTTTTCTTACGTTTTCGGCTCGACTCTCGTGGTGGCGGATATCGAGACGGCGCGCGCCATCGGCATCGGCCGGATTCGCATGGTAACCGCCGAAGGCGACTTGGTGGAGACGAGCGGTTCGCTAAAAGGCGGTTTTCGCTCCCGGTCGCCGCTCGGCCTGCATTTTGTCTCCGGCGCCGCGCGGGCCGAACTGTGGCCGTCGAATGAAGACCACCAGCAGGAGCTGGCCCGGCTGGCCGACGAGGAGCGCTCTCTCGACCGGACCGCGGGCGAGAAGCAACAGGCAGTGGTAGCGGCAGAGACCGCGGAGCAGACGCTCACCCACAAGATAGAACTTCTCGAGGCGCGCGAACAGGAGACCGCGGAGGAGGTCTCCCGGCTGGAGGCCGAGCGCGCTCTTTCTACGCTCGATCCGGCAGCGGTCGGCGCCATGATGGAGGAGTTGGCCCGGACGAAAGAGGCTCTCGAAACTAAATTGCAGGCGGCCGAGTCGGAGCTGTCCAAAGTACAAGAAAAAATGGCCCTTTTCAACCGCGAGCAGGAGGAAAAACGCCAGCGCGTATTTGCCCTGCAAGACGAGATGCAAAAGACGCAGGCGCTTTTGAATGACCACCTCTCCGGCAAGGGCGCTATCCAAATGGAGGTGGTCAAGCTCGAAACCAGGCGCGAAGATTTGGCGGCCGAGGTGTTTGCCGAGCTCAAAAAACACGCGGATATTGTCCGCGCCGGCGCGGCTGGATTTTTGACCGGAGATGAGATCGACCGGGCCAGAGGGGAAATTGAAAAATTAAAGTACAAGCTCAGCCTTATAGGCGGCATTGACGAGGAAGTAATGCAGGAATACGAAGCCACGCGACAGCGGCACGAAAAATTGTCCTCCGAACTCGATGACCTCGCGAAGGCCTCCGCGGATATCCGCGAGCTTATTTCCGAACTCGATACAATAATGAAAAAAAAGCACGCGACCGCTTTTGCCAAAATAAAAAAAGAGTTCGGCCGGTATTTTGAGATTTTATTCGAAGGCGGCAAAGCAGAGCTTATGGAGACGTACGGCGACGAGGCCGAGGAGGCGCCTCCGGCCGAGCCGGGAGGAGAAGCGCCGGAGGCCGCGGCCGAGCCGGATGGCGAGCGCCCGGACGGCAAGACCAAAAAGAAACCGCACCCGATACTGACCGGCATAGAGGTAAGCGCCTGTCCGCCGGGCAAAAAAATCAAGAATATCGCCGCGCTTTCCGGCGGCGAGCGGACGCTGACCTCGATAGCGCTCGTGTGCGCCATTTTGCATACCAACCCGCCGCCGTTCGTGCTGCTCGACGAGGTCGAGGCGGCGCTAGACGAGGCGAACACGCTGCGTTTCAACAAGATCTTGCGCGAGCTCGCCGGGGAGTCCCAGTTTGTGGTCATCACGCACAATCGCGTAACCATGCACGCGGCCGACATTTTGTACGGCGTTACTATGGGCGCGGACGGGGTGAGTAAGCTTTTGAGCGTTGAGCTGGATCAAACCGCGGCGGCTTAAAGCCCCCGGTCGGCCCAGTTGTCCACTTGCCGGTCGCCTCGGGTCGTGTTACACTATATTTCAATGAACCCATAGTGAGTCCCCCCCCCTCGCCGAAACATAGACTGATTTTTACGGCCCCAAAACTCGCTCTTACAGGCTCAGACATTGGTGCCGTAAAAATCAGTCTATGTTTCGGCTCAACTTAGGATAGAATCGCTAATAACTCACAATCAGTTCAATATGAATCTAGCCCTGAGTTTGAAAGTTAAGAAGGCCAAGAAGATCTCGCGCGCGGGGTAGGTTTTTCGTGTGTAAAAACAAATCCCGCTAGCCGCGGGATTTTTTGTTGCTGGTGCGTCGGCCCAGTAGTAAAGGAGGAGAGGGCCGGTGCGTTAGTTCTATACAACCAAGGGCGCAAGCCCAGCATGCAGGTGGAGGTTCAGTTTTGATTACCATCGTCATTGGCCTGTCGACCATCGAGGGTACCCCGGAGAGGATTGGCAAGCTCCTGCGCACGCATGTGCGGGAGAACGGCCGGTTCTCCGGCCTCAGGATCACCCTGGAGTTGCCCGGCAGCACCCGGATCGACGGCATCTGCCGGGGCAGAGAGCTCCTGGCCTTGGCCCGACAGATTACCTGTCACCGCCGGCGGGAGGCCAGGGCAGCATGATCGCAGCAACCGATGCGCGCTCGTTGCCGCTAGTGATGCGGGCGGTCCTGCTGGGCGAGCAACTCATGCTCCAGGGCAGGACCTGCCGGGTCGCCGATAGCGGCTGCGAGGCCGCGGACGGGGGCCTGACCGCCGAGCGAACCGTGCTCATCGCGGATCCGCGGTCGCCCGCCCGCCCGATCCCGCCCAACTACTTCGTGGTCTGTGCCAGCTGCTGGAGTAAGCATGACGCCAAAGACGGTTCGTTCCGTCCGTTTGTCGTCATAAGCTACCTGGAGCTCCCCGCCTGCGGTCTCGAGACCGAAGAGCGCACCCGCGCCGCCGCCTGACTCCCTTCCCGGTCGAGTCAGGCGGCGCCCATTCCCTTGACAATTTTCACCCCGTTGGCTATACTTTGGCCATCTAAACCGTCTACGCTCTCTCTTTAAGTTCAGGGTTCACGGCCTTGAACCCAGTCAGTTTCTATATCTATGTTGACTATCCGTCTGCAGCGCATGGGCAAAACCAAACGGCCTAGCTATCGTTTTATTGTCTCGGAAAATCACCGCGATACCCAGGCCGGCAGCCTGGAAATTTTGGGTTACTACAATCCGGTGGAGAAAGACAAAACGCTTCAGCTTAACAAAGACCGCGTCGAGTACTGGCTGTCGGTGGGGGCCCAGGCCTCGGCCACCGTGCACAATATTCTGGTAAAGGAAGGTATCGTGAAAGGTAAAAAAGAGAAGTCGGTGTACCTCTCCAAAAAGCGCCAGGGAAAGCTGGCCGCCAAAAAGGCGGCGGCTGCTCCGGCCGAACCGGCGGCACCGGCCGCCGCTCCGGAGGCCGGTATGGCAGACATGCACCCCGATCAACAGTTTTTGGAGTACGTTGTCAAGGCTATCGTCAATAACCCGGACAGCGTGCGGACCACTCGCACGGTAGATGAGCGCGGAGTTCTAATTACCCTCGATGTCAGCCCGACCGATATCGGTTATGTTATCGGCCGCCAGGGACAGACGGTGCGCGCGATTCGCACGCTATTGCGTGTCGTCGGCGCCAAAAACAACGCCAGCGTCAACCTCAAGATCAACGAACCGGAAGGCGGCCGCCGCGCCCCGCGCCCAATGAGCGAGGCCCCGGTAGCTTCGGCCGACGTGGACACGAGCGCGATCGACAATATCGAGATCTAGACTGGGTTACAACCCTGGCCAAAGTCCCCGAGAGGGGATTTTTGCTTTTTTGTCGGAAAGGGCTTGATTTTATTAACGGCACCTGTTATAATCTTTTTGTTTCCTAAAAGTACTTGGTTGAAAACTTTGGGCGGCTAGCTCAGTTTGGTTAGAGCGCTGCATTGACATTGCAGAGGTTCACAGGTTCGAGCCCTGTGCCGCCCACCAAAGCAAAGAAAAACAATAGGGGCGTGTAGCTCAGTTGGCTAGAGCGTTACACTGATAATGTAAAGGTCGAAGGTTCGATTCCTTCCACGCCCACGTAGATGGAAAGTCGTCTCGTCGGACCAACCAGAAGAGCTGTTTGTTTCTGCAATTGGCAGAGTTTTCTGCTCAAGACGGAGGTTGGATAGCTAAAATATGATGTGTACCTGCGGGTGTAAAAAATAAATGTCTACAGGCGCTCAGATTGAAAACCACTGACTCAGGTCAGTGGTTTTTCTTGAATTATTTCACTTCTAGTTGATGTTTTTGGGCGAATTCTTCAAGATCGGCGATTCTTCCTTCTTCGACGCGTATTTGTGTTGAAGGTTCATGACCATACGGAATGTGGTCATTACCTCTATGAGGGTTAGTCCTGGCTTCTTCTTGGTAATCTCGGTGTCTTTTAATAGCTTCACGTGAACCGTCGATGCCGCTCTGGACTAATGGAGTCAATATTTCCCGGCATTTACTTATGTCCAAATGATGTTTCTCGATTGCTCGATCTATCACGCTAAGCGCTCTGTTACCGACAAGAAGTTGGAAGTATAGACGCATCTCTTCTGGGTTTGCTAGATTATAATCCCCTTCCATTTTACTTTCAGCGGCTGTATCTGCGTCGGCAGAAGGAGCCTGGAAATCGGCGGCATCTTGTGGCACGCCGGTCTCATGTTCACCTATACTCATAATTTTATATCTTTAAAATATTACTTAGTTGATTCGACCTTTATGGAAGTTTTAACGAGGCTTGCCAATCTCAAAGATGTCTAAATACGAATTTACAAGGAACTTTAACAGATTTTCTTAACAAACAACACTAAAACACTCGGATCCCGCTTCTGACCCCCTTATAGTTTAACCGCCCCGATACATACTGGCAACTGAAATATCGCCAAACTGTGGATAAATAAGAGATCTACGACCCTAACAATAAACGAAGCCGCGCCACTTTCCTTTCCGGCCTTTCAGAGCCATAGGACATCGTACCCTCAATCTCAGCCGTCAGACCGATTTCCACCCCGGCCGGCGTTTGCTTTTTTGCCCTAGTTTAACTATACTAAGGCTACAGAATTGTATTTTTTCCTATGCCAGACAATAATAACAGTTATAACGAACTCCCCCAGGAACAGGGCTTTTTAAGCAAACTCGCCTCGTTCTTTTTGGAACTCATCAAAATCGCTCTCTTGGCCGGCATTACTATCGGGCTGGTCCGTTATTTTTTGTTTAAGCCTTTTTACGTCAAAGGGCAGTCCATGGAGCCGAATTTTCAGGAGCGGGATTATCTTATCATTGACGAAATTACCTATCGTTTCCGTTCGCCGGTGCGCGGAGACATCATCGTCTTCCGTTCGCCGGTTAACAACGACCACTATCTCAAGCGCGTGATCGCCGTGCCGGGCGAACGGGTAAAAGTCGAGGGTGACAAGGTTATTATTTACAACAAAGAACACCCGCAGGGAGTGGTGGTCGAAGAGGCGTACATCAGCGAGCCGACGCCGGGCTCGGTGAGCTACGTTCTCGACGATGACCAGTACTTCGTGCTCGGGGACAACCGCGATGCCAGCTTTGATTCGCGCCGTTTCGGCCCGATTGATGAAAACGACATGGTCGGCCGGGTTTGGTTCCGCGGCTGGCCTTTCAGCCGGGCCGGCACCTTTGCGCCGCCGACGTACAACTTCTAGACCGATTTTACTTTTATCCTTATGTCCCCTAAAAAACACACCATGAAATACAAGAAACCCGCGGTTGAGTCGCGGCCGAAGCCGGCTCCTGCCGAAGAGGAGAAGTCCAAGAAAACCGCTGCCGGGCTGGCGCTTGTCCGCGGCATGAAAGACATTTTGCCGCCCGAGAGCGCTCTGTGGCGCGAGGCGCACCAGGTGTTTGAGCGGGTGGCCGGGGCATACGGTTTTGAGTATATAGAAACCCCGATTGTGGAAGCGGCTTCGCTTTTTATCCGGTCGCTAGGCAGGAGCACCGATGTGGTGGAAAAGGAAATGTACCTGTTTGAGGATCGCGACGGCGGCAAACTGTGTCTGCGGCCGGAGCTGACCGCGTCGGTGGTCCGGGCTTATATCATGCACGGGCTGCAGACTCTGCCCCAGCCGGTCAAAGTGTGGAGCGCCGGAGCGGTGTTCCGTTACGACCGACCGCAAGCCGGACGCTACCGCGAGTTCCACCAGTTAGGCTGCGAGAATTTGGGCGAGAAATCGCCGGTCGTGGACGCGGAGCTGATCGCCTTGGCGTACAATTTTCTTCGGGATTTGGGCATTCCGGTCGTGGTCCACATCAACAGCCTGGGTACCCCGGCCGACCGTGAACAGTATCTGGTCGAGTTGGTGGGCTACTGGAAGAGCAAACGGACTTACCTGTGCGAAGACTGCAAGCGCCGGCTCACCAAAAATCCGTTGCGCATATTGGACTGTAAGAATGACTCCTGCCAGCCGGTGATTGCCGAAGCGCCTCAGATAATAGACTGGCTCTCCGACGATTCCAAGGGTTTTTTCATGCGCGTCCTCGAGTATCTGGACGAGCTGTCCATACCGTACGTGCTCACGGCGACTTTGGTGCGGGGGCTGGATTATTACACGCATACCGTATTCGAATTGTACGAGGAAACCGCGGAAGAAAAATCCCAAAATGCCCTGGGCGGGGGCGGCCGGTATGATCTTTTGGCGGAACATCTGGGCGGGCAGCCGACTCCGGCCTCCGGCTTTGGTTTGGGTGTGGAGAGGATTATGTCGGTGTGGGAAAAGCGGCGCGCCGCCACCACTCCGGCCGCCGTTCCGGGCGCGGTGAATGTCTTTTTTGCCCAGCTGGGCGAACAGGCCAAACGGCGCTCTCTTTATCTTATCGAGGAACTGCGCCGGGAGGGGATCAGCGTGCACCACAATCTGGCGAAGTCCTCGCTCAAGGTCCAACTCGAGGCGGCCAACAAGTTGGGAGCGACGCACACGATTATTCTGGGGCAGAAAGAAGTTCAGGACGGCACCATTCTTGTCCGCAACATGGATTCCGGCATCCAAGAAATCGTCGACCAGAAAAAACTTAAACAAACTCTCCGGAGGCTTTTGGGCGTAAGTTGACTTCCGGTCCGGGTTCGTGTACACTGGAGTAGTAATTTTTATCTTACCTTCAGGAGGTGAAATTTGTGTCCGATATCAAACGGAAAAAAGGGGAGTCGTTCGAGGGTTTCATGCGCCGGGTCAAACAACAGTGGCAGCGCTCGGGCAAACTGCTCGAGGTTCGCAAAGGCCAGTATTTCGAACCGAGATCCAGCAAAAATACCCGCCGCAAACGAGCCGTGGCGCGGGTGCAGCGGATCGCCACGTTAACGTACCTGAAAAAAACCGGCAAATTACCGAAAGACGAAATAGTGCCGAAACGTTAATCTATGTCTATCCCAGAAACACTCGCCAGCGATCGGGAGGCGGCGCGCAAAGCGCACGACGAAAAGAAGCTCTCGATATTGCAACTGGCATTATCCGCGCTCAAGAACGAACAGATAGCTCTCGGCCGCGATTTGTCCACAGAAGAGGCCCAAGCAGTCTTGAGACGGCAAGTAAAGCAGCTGCAAGATGCCCTGGCCGATTTTCGTTCCGGCGGCCGGGACGATCTGGCGGCAGCTGCCGAGGGCGAGATAGCGATTTTGGAGACATATTTGCCTGAACCATTATCCGACGAGGAGCTCGAAGCAATCGCGCGGCGCGTTATTGCCGCCGCCGGCGCTTCGAGCCCCGGGGATGTGGGCCGGGTGATGGGCAGCGTCATAAAAGAAGTTAAGGGCCAGGCCGACGGCGGGCGCGTGCGCGCGATCGTGAGCCGGCTCTTGGCCGGCGGACAGGCATAAAGGCGGCCTCCGCCATTAAATTTTGAATCCTCGGTCCCATGCTTCCTTGGATTCGAAGCACGAACAGCACAGCCAAGACTGTTGCTTCCATGATTATTTTGGTAGTAACAGTTTTTGTTTTTTTGGCGCTGCCGTCCGGGCCGCTGGCCGCCCAAACAGATACTTTCGGGGTGGGCGAAGTAGACCAGGTGGTGCAATTGGGCAATGACGATATCCGGGTGATAATCGCCCGCATTATACGGGCGGCGCTGGGGCTATTGGGGGCCATAGCGGTCGGTATCATTATCTACGCCGGATTCGTTATCATGACTGCCGGCGGCAACGAGGAAAAGGTAATCACCGGCAGAAAGATTTTGATCAACGCGACTATCGGACTCGCCATTATTCTCGCCGCCCTGACCATAGTACACTTCGTTTTCAAATCGTTGCAGGACGGCATTTTGGGCGCGGACGACAGCGGCGGGACAAAACCTGTTTTTGAGACTTTTTCCGGCAGCGGCGCGCTCGGTAGCATCATCAAAGACCACTACCCGGAACCAAATCAGACCAAAGTGCCGCGCAACACCAAAATCGCGGTGACGTTTGCCGAACCGGTTAGGCCGGAGAGTTTTATCGTGAATGCCAACAGCACTTGCTGGCCCAAGGAAGGGACGAAACCCCTTGCTCTCTCCGACCCCGCGTGTCAGACGTATGCCGACGGAGAACTTAAAGGCAAGCCGGTGCCGTTTTACGGCGACTGCGTCGATCTCAACAATGACAAGGGGATAAGCTGGGAGACGGAGTGCGACCGGATAGCGACATCGACCGTGCAAATTTATAAAACTGAATTTGCCCAGGATCCGGACAAGCCGCTGTTCGAGGCGGCCGCCGTGGCTGTCTACGACCAGGATAAAACAGCCGCGCTGTTTACTTTCCGGCCGCTCGAACTTTTGGGAGACAGCGCCGCGGACGTTTGGCACCATGTCCGGCTGGTGGGGGGGAACAAACCGGCGTTGGGCATCAAGCGCTCCGACGGCTCTGATATTTTCCCGGCGGGGAAAGCCGAGCAATTTTACGAATGGAAATTCGCCACTGACACTACGATTGATTTTACCCCGCCGACCGTGGCCGATACTTATCCGGCAAGCGGCGCGGTCGTGGCGCGCAACACCATAGTCCAGATTACTTTCAGCGAGCCGGTTGATCCGGCGGTCGCCCAGGGGCTCTCCGGCGCGGATAGCGATTTTAGCCATCTCATTTTTAGCTATCCGGACGTTTCCGGCGAGTGGCGCATCACCAACGGTTACCGGACCGTCGAATTTGTTTCCGACAAGCCTTGCGGACAGAACAGTTGCGGAGAGACGATGTATTGCCTGGCGGTTGCCTGCCAGGAGGGGCAGACCGGCTGCCAGAGCGCCTATACTGGTCTCGTGCGTACGGCCGAGCTTCTTGAACCGGCGCAGAAAAATTTTATCGCGGCGCCGTTTAGCGGCCTCATGGACATGGCCGGCAACGCCCTCGACTCCGGCGGGCCAAACAATGGCGGCGACGGAGTCCCGGCCAATCCCCACAAACCGGCGGTGGACGAACCGCTTAAAATCGGCGCGGGCGAACAGGCCCCGGACAACTACTGGTGGAGTTTTACGGTCGAGAACAAGATAGACCGGAGCGCGCCCCTACTAGCGACGGTTGAGCCGGTCATAGACCAGGAAGGTGTCAAAGGGCCGCAATCGGTGGGTATGGGTTTTAACAAAATTATGTGGCTGAGCACGCTTGTAGACGGAGTGAAAATAGAAGAGTACCCGGGCCAAATTCAGGGCCTGTCGGCTTTGCCCTATTACCACCGTTCGGCCGCCGTGGCCGACAAGACGCTTCTGCAGCTGAAGCCGGGGAGGGATCTCGGCCCGAACGGTTTGGATTTGTATTATTTCACTTCGGTGTCGAGTTCTGTCCGGAGCGCGAATCAGAACTGTCTTTATCCGGGGCGCGGTCCGGCCGCGGCCGGCCTAGAGTGTGTGTACGCGGAAGACGATAATGGCGTCGTCCTAAAAAACGAAAACTGCGCGGCTGTTACCCTCGATACCTCGACGGACACGGGATGCGCCTCGCTCGATGCGGCGCTCGACCAGCGGCAGGCGGATGTGCCGTCATGCCTGAAAAAACTTAGAGAGGCAAGTCCGACCGCGCTAAAATAATAATCACCCCAGGCAGACTGGGCGGCAACTTTTTCGCGTATGACACTTTTCCGGTCCCGCCAGCGCTTAATATTGTGGCTAGTGGTTTTTGGCATCGCCGCCGCCGGTTTGTTGTACGGCGCGAGCGCGTTCGGCGTGGCGACCGACACCTTTGGCCTGGCCCCGGTTGACGACACGATCGCGCTTGGCAACGACGACTTGCGCGTTATCGCGGCCAGGATCATCCGGGTTATCCTGGGTCTTTTGGGCGTTATAGCCTTGGGTATTGTGCTCTATGGCGGTTTCGTCTACATGACGGCCGGCGGCAATGAAGAAAAGGTAACGACAGCCAGAAAGATATTGATTAACGGCGCCATCGGCCTGGCCATTATTCTTTCCGCCTTTACCATCACCCAGTTTGTGCTCAAACAGCTGCAAGGGGCGATCAATCCCGCGCAGGATGACGATGGCAACAACGACGACATCTGGAAATACTGCGATCAAAGTTCGTCCGATTACGACAAGGAGAAATGCGAAAATGAGTGCCAGCAGCACCCGACCTTGTCGTATTGCCAGGAGTTAGAGTTTTACGTCAGAAGCATTACGCCGAGCACTCCGGGCAGCGGCAACGCTACCGACATGAACAATATTACGGTGCGCGTGCTTTTTAGCCAGCCTATACGCCAGGACACCAATCTGGCCACGGCCGTTACTTTGCGTCCCGAGGAGGGAGCGGCCGCGCTGCCGCTTAGTGCTGTTTTGATCGAGAACAGCAAGGTGATAGAAGCGAAGTACAATACCGAATCAAAGAATATTCCGCCGCGCGAGCCGGGAAAAAATTATCTGATCGAGGTAAACAAAGACATCCAAAGCGCGCTCACGGGCGATAAAATCAAAACGAATTATACTTCGGGCGGCGTGTCCTACCCTGCAAGCGCCAAAGTTTACGTCAACAAAGAGTACGCCGATGCCGTCAAGCCGCTTGTGAGCGCGGTTACCATTGACGGCTCTGCCGGCGCGGGCAACAAGCTCTACATCGGCGACGTGTACACTGTCGGCAGCGTGGTCGAAGACCGCTCGACAGCGGCGCCTTTTGGCGGCGTGGGGCTGGCCAACATTACCGTTACCGATGCGGCCAACGGCAGCGTGGTATTTTCCGGCGTGGAAGCGCCGCCGGTTAATCCCGGTTCGTCTCCGGCTTACGCGGTAAACTATACCGGCGTCGTCAGCGGCAACAAGTTCACCCCGCTTCACTCTTACGTGGTAACGCTTACCGCCTATGATATCGACGGCAATAGCGCGGCGGGTACGGCGGGTTTTACGGTCTATGGAGCCCATTGCGACAACGATAAGCAAGACGGCGACGAGACCGGAGGGGTGAATGTCGGCGGCTCTTGCGGCGGCGGTTCTGACGATCCTTGCGTCAAAGACAGCGATTGCGCCTTCGGCTATGCCTGTATCGAGAAGAAATGCTCGGCCGCGCCGGTCATTACTGATGTTGACCCTCTCTCCGGCGCCCCTGGCAACTGGGTAACAGTCCTCGGCAAAAATTTCGGCGCGTCTACGGGTACCGTGGAGTTTGCCTCTGATTTGAACCAGAATAACGCTTACGATGCGGACGAATGGGTGGCGGCGCCAATTGTGCAGTGCGAAAACGCGCCGGCCTGGCACGCCGACTGGGCCGTGGTTCAGGTGCCCAATGCCGCCAACGAGGCCAACAGCGCGGTCAGTTTTGACGGCGTGGATGACGCCGTGGCCACCAAACTGGTCTACTCCGCTGACGCTCCGGCCGGCTGGACCGCTGAAGCCTGGTATAGTACCACCGACACCGCTACGGAACGGATGACGGTCGTCGGCGGCAACAACGGCGGCCGGTTTGAGGTGTATGTGAGCCAGGGGAAACCCGGCTGCCGCGTTTGGGATACCCAGGAGCGCACGTTTTTCGCCGACGAGACGGCAACGGGCGGCTGGCATCACATTGTTTGCGTCCAGAGCGTGGCCGGGGACGGGTCAAAACTGACCAGCCTGTATGTTGACGGCGCACTCAAAAAAACCGTTCCCTACGCATCTATTTCCGCCGGCGGTGTCTGGCACATAGCCAAGCCCGGCTCGATAAACGCCCATTATTTCAAAGGGATCATAGACGAAGCGGCGGTTTATAAAAAACCGCTCAGTGCCGAACAAGTGGCGGCGCATTATGAGAGCCGCGGCGAAGGGGCCGGGGCGTACGCCCAGGGCATTATCGCGGACGGCCCGGCCGGGTACTGGCGGCTGGCGGAATCGTCCGGCGCCATCGCGCTCGACCAGAGCCAGGCCAAGAACAACGCGGCTTATGCCGGGGGAGTAACTTACGGCACGGTCGGCATTTTTGGTCCGGCCAAAAAAGGTATCCTGGAAACGAGCGCTGTCCGTGTTAAGCGCGGCGATGCCGCGGCCCTAAGCGACACCACGGTGGACGAATTTGGACCCAAACCGGTGGCCAAAGACGACCCGGACACCAAAGACGTAAATGAACAGGCGCAGTATGTACAAAAGTACCAGCCAGGGTTGTTTATCAAAAATGCCGTTAAGCGGCCGGGCTTGTGTTCGGTGGGGGCGGCCGAAAATGTGGATAACGTCAAAATCGGCGACCAGACCGTGAGCATTTTGAAAGGGCAAAATTCGGGTCCGCCAGGGATGTCGGTCCGGGCCCTCGGATCGGGCTTTGGCGCGGCCAAAGGGGCAAGCGGCCTTTGGTTTGGCGGCCTTGCCGGCCAGGTGAGCGGCGCTGCCAACTGGTCCGATACTATTGTTACGAGTACGGTGCCGATAAACCTCAAAACCGGAGATGTGGGCGTGTACCTAAAAGTGGGCGGTTACAAGAGCAACGGGGTCAAGTTTACGGTTTTGTCCGACAAGGATAGCGACCAAATACCGGTAGTAAGCGGTATTGACCCGGCCAGTACGACGCCCAAAAGCTATATTACCATTCAGGGCAAGGGTTTTGGCGAGATGGTGGGGTACGTGTTTGTCGCCGATACGGCGGGCCACGCTCTGTCTTGCGGTTCCCCGACCGCGGACGGTTCGTGCCACACGTTAAACGCCGCCAATTTGCCTGGACAATGCGGCGACACCTGGAGCGATACCCAAATTATTGCCGAGGTGCCGGAGGGAACTTCTGCTGGCTCGTACCGCTTGGCAGTCAAACGCGGTGATGCCCTGGGCTTCAAGAGCGACGGACAGGCGGTACTAGAGGTAAAAGACGGTCCGCCTTTGCCGAGCGCCTGCCGGGTCGAGCCGGCCCAATTTCCGGCGCCGCTGCCGGCCGGCAGCTCCGGCATCTTCATTCACGGCGTTAACTTTGGTTCCGACCCCGAGGTTTTGTTCTGGCGCAAAGGAGCGACGGCCAACGATTTTGCTACCTGGCTTAGGACCGATATTGATCTTATCAACGGGCAAGACGCCATAAACGCCCAAGGGACCAGCGCCACGCAGATTAACACGCTGATCCCGGTCAGCGCCAAAGACGGCTTGTCGATGAGCACCGGGCCGATACGAGTTCTGGCCAAGAACGGGCTGGTGAGCAACGCCGTTTCCAGCACAGTTTCGAGCTGCGTTGGCGGCGGTGATTTGCCGGGCTATCAGTGTTGCAGCGCCGGACCGGATGCCGGGTTGTGGAAACAAAAAGATCACATTTGCGCCGGTGAAACCCGCGAGGCCGGATATGTGTGGAGGTTTGCGAGCGGTATTATCCCCAAATTGCCCGAGGTAGTGGACAGCTGCAACGATATTGATCCGCCCTCGCCGACTCCGCGCAAAAAGTCCGGGCTGGCCAATGCCGCCTGCGTCAACGCGAGCGTGGCTGTGCGGTTTAACATCCCTATGGATGCGGCGAGCTTTGGGGCCGGCACGGTACGCCTGTACGAGTGCGGAACCGGATCGGACGGCAAAATAGACTGTAAAAAAGCCAAAAAAGACGTTACCGACCCGGGTCTTTTTTCCTATGAAAATAAGGTTCTTGTTATCCGCGAATATCCAAAAGCGCCGGCTTTGGCACCCAGCACCTGGTATCACGTGGAGCTGACTAACGGGGTAACATCCTTGGAAAATAAATCGGTGCTGGGCCAAGAGCAGCAACTGAAAGAACCGCTGCGCGCCACCAGGTCTTGCGGCCCGGGCACCGCTTTTTGTTTCGATTTCAAAACCGGCAGCGAGATGTGCACTCTGGCCAGCGCCGCTTTAAATCCTCCGGCCCACGCTACCAACAGGTTGGGCATTATCGAGGATGCCAGTTTTCCGTTTTCCGGCGATTTGTATTTGTGGGCAGACTTACCGGACGATCCGGACCATCCTTTCTATTATTATGTTTGGGGCCAGGCCAACCAGGAGTGCGTCATGCTGAATGTGGATCAGTATGATTGGCAATGGTCGCCCCAGGCGGGTAAGGCAGGGGGCGACAAAGCCCGCGCTTACAAGTATTCCGGCGCTCCGGGCTCCGGCTATGTCAACCGGCGGGCCGTTGTCGAGGCCCTGGCCCATACCGCCCCGGATGCCGTTGATATCAAGGCCGAGGCTGACATAGCGTTTGAGGAAGCGCCCAATTTCGTTGATCTTTTGGTCCTCTCCGGCGCGCCGGCGGGAGCCTCCGGCTACACGCCGTCCGGCGCGATCTCGATTCCGGATTCATCCGCCCTCAATTTGCCGTCATCGTTTTCCTGGCATATGCGGTTCAAAGTCCCGGACAGCGTCGTGACGATGGTTCTTCTCAACAAGCGCGACACGCCGAATGCCGGTCCCGGGTACAATCTACGCTACACCACGACCGGTGCCCCCACCCTTTGTTTTAGGAGCCTGGGCGCGGACGGAGCCACGGTCGTCGGCTTGTGCACTACCAATCTCAAAGCGGATAAAGACGGCGCTTACAATGTAAGACTCGTCTGGGACAAGGCGGCAAAAAAGTTAAGCTGGTTCGTAACCGCGGACGGGGCGACAGCCGAAGAGAGTACCACATTCAACGGGCAGTTTCCGAGCGCCGGACCGCTGGAAATTGTTCCGCAGGTACAGCCTTCCGAGGCTGCTTATCCTGTTATCTATTCGCTCCGCTTGACAGAGGGCACGGGCGGACCGATCAAAAAGTCAGCCGCGCATTTTACCGCCCTGAGCCCGCTTACCATAAGCCTGGCCGATCCGGATGTCATCTATTACGAGCCGAACTGCGCCGAGTCGTGCGTAAACGCCGGCATTCGGATCCAGTTCAACCGGCAGATGGATCAGAAAAAATACGGATCAGCCTTTAAATTGTACAAGTGCCTGGACAATTCTACGAGCTGCGCCAAGACCGAGGCGGTTGACTTGTACGCCATTGATCCCTCTCCGGACTCGAGCCCCACTTGGCTGAGCGCTTCGCTCTCCGGCAATAATTTGCTCGCGGCCAATCAGTATTACCAAATTGTTCTTAATGAGGCGGGGACGGCGGATGGCGATCTGTTGAAAGCCCTGGACAAAGCCAACCCGGCGGTCTATGGTACGGCGCTGCCGGAAAAGAAACTGCCTTTCAAGACGCAGAACAAAGCGACACCCTGCGACCCGGCGAGCGTGACGGTGAAACCCAACCCGCACACGGCCAAAGCCATCGGTGAGCGGGCGATATTCAGCGCCGCTCCCTACAGCGCGCCGAACGCCTGCAGCCAGTACGGCCAGGCGCTGAGCAAATGGAAGTACAGCTACGCCTGGAGCACGAAAAATCCCGCGGTGGCCAAAATCGCGAGCGATTTTAATACGGCCTACGGCTTTCAGCCCTACTGTACCGCCGCCTGCCTGCCCAAAGGCAGCGATGTGGCGAGCGATAGCCTGGATACCACGCAACCGCTGTGCGGCAGCAACGTGATAGAGGCCGGCGAAGACTGCGAGATTGACGACCAGGATTGCACGCTGTCTTGTTTGTTCGCCAATCCGGCGAATCATGGCTTGACCGGGTCCGGGCCGGTGCCGGCGGGACAGCTCGAAAAAGACAAATCCTACTGCGGCGACGGCTTTGTTACCGCCGGCGAGGCCTGCGATATAGCCAAGGACAAAGGTTGCACGGCCAACTGCCTGCACGCCGGCACGCCGCTCGCCGCTGTCTGGTGCGAACAGTCGGCCACCGCAGCGCAGAAAAAATCGGCTGCCTGCCAGGCCGCCTTGAGCGTGTGCGGCAACAATATTATTGAACTGGGCGAGGAGTGCGAGATAGGACTCAACGGGGCCACAGCCAGTACCTGCAGCCCGCGCTGCCTGGTGCAGAGCGCCTGCAGTTCGCCGCTCAAACAATGCACGGCCGGCGAACCGGGCTGCAACTCCGATTGCACCTGGAGCGGTTCCTCGCTCCTTTACCAGCCGCCTTCTTTGTGCGGCGACGGGCAAACTGGGTTGGGGGAGTACAGCTCGACCCTCTATAAATGTGAAAATACGCCGAGCGAAACTCTCGGCAGCGGGCCGACCCAGCTGGTCGAGGCCGTGGGCCAGAGCACCGACGCCGCGGTCAGCGAACTCAAAACCAAAGTGGAGGTCGAATTGAACGCCACCACCACTATCTTGGGCAGCGCCGATTACACTTTGCAATGCGGGTACAGCGAATTTGCCGGGCCGAACGCGGACGGCGCTTATAACCTCTGCCCGGATAACGCCGCCAACATTTACGGCGTCGGCAAAAATTCCTGCTGCCGGCAGCGTCCGCAGCGCTACAGCGAGCGCCCGGCCGACGGCGCCGGCTGGGGCGGACCCGGAGTGTGCCGCAACGCTTATCTCGAAGTAACGTTTACCTCTCCGGTCGCCGAGGAAACGTTGGCCAACAATTTGTTTTTGCTCCACGGTTATCCGACGGCGGTTAATTGCGCCGACAAGGGCGGAACCAACGTGGACCAGAGCGTGATGAATCAATTTTTAGCCTTTGCTCCCGACGCCGAGCCGGCCGGCTGGTGGGGCAAGATTTGGGCCGGCGTGAAGCAGTTCTTCGTCCAGCTTTTCGGTTTGGGGGCCGGGGCTACGGCTGTAACCGATCAGGTCAAAAATGAAAACATTGTTACCTGGTGCGCCAATGAAGTGGGGATCACGACCAGGGTAAAAAATGTGTCCACCGCCACTGCCTCGAGCACCAGCCAGGTCGGTATTTACGTCAAAGACCTGCTGGCTGAATCTGGAGTTTACGCCGTGCTCCTTGAAGGCGGGCACTCCGGTATCGCCGACGCTTTCGGCGTCGGCATAAGTTCGCCGGAATATTCCGGGGAGCGCGACGACGTGTGGTTCTTCAAGACCGGAGATGACGTCTGCAAGCTGGCGGGACTGGCCGTCGAGCCGCCCGGACATTTGTTTACCAAACCCAAAGAACAAAAACAATTTTTGGCGCTTACTGAGAGCACGAACGAGGGCCAGCCTATCGTCCCCATACCAGCGGTGTATGATTGGATTTGGTCCTGGAAGCCGGCGGCCAACCCGGTATTCGACATTCCGGTGCCCGGAACCCCGGGCAACGAGGACGCGGCTATTATTGGCGCGCGCAACGTCCAGGGACACATCAATGGCGTGGTGGAAGCCAAAGTAACGGCCGACGTAATCGCCGCCAACAACCAGCTGGGCCAGAGCTTTACGGCCGTGTTCGGCCTAGACGCCTTTTTCTGCGAAAAGCCCTGGCCGGCCGTGGGCTGGTACCCGTTCCAGGACACCAAGTACAATTTTAGCCTGGGTTATTGCGCCGATGCCGGCCAGACCGGCGTCGAGACCGACGACCTGCCGTACCTAAAAGAGCCGCTGGTCTTTCTGCCGGGCGGGGCCGAGGTGCCCAAGCAGTGCGCCCTCGAGAGCAAAGCCTGCGCCGTTGACGCCGACTGCGACGCGACACTCTACCAGATCCCCACGCTCGGCAAGACGGTTGTTCCTTCCGGCACCGGTATTTGTTGGAATGGAAACAACAGTGAAACGTATCCGGCTCCGGGGCAAAAAATAAGTTGCCACGATCTTTTGGACTGCGTGATTGACGGACAGACAACCGTTGACGACGATGCCTCGCGAGTGGTGGTCAAAGGCGGGCGGGCTTACGTGTCCTCGGTCGCCGGCGAGCTCGCGATATATGACGTGACCAATGCCGCCAACATCAAGCTTTTGGGTACGTTCGGGAGCCTCGATTTATTCGAGGATTTGGCAGTGGAGGAGCCATATGCCTATCTGGTTTCTTACTCTGATGAGAGCCTGCAGGTTCTGCGCGTCATTGACGTCTCCGACCCGGCCAAGCCGACGCCGGTGAAGACTATAAATTTTTACCGTCTCTACCCGCAAATTACGCCGGAAGGAAATGACAGTTATAAAAAGATAAAAGTCGGGACGACAAAGGGCGTGGTAACAATCGAGGTTACCAATCCGCTTGATCCGGCCATTAAAATCGTGGTGAATTACGGGCCGGGTGAAAAATATCCGCCGGTGGAGAATTTTGCCCTCAAGGCAATTCAGGGGGCGCTATATATCATGGATGTTTCCAACCCGGCAGCGCCCGAGCCGTTGACCGCCTTTGCCAGTTACAACAGCGTGGACAGCGTGGTGGCCAAAGGCAACCGGGTGTATGCCACGACCGGCGGCGACACCACCAGCCCGCCGACGGTTTACGCCCTGGATATCACCGACCCGAAGAATCCGACCTTGGCCGGTTCGCTTGCCCTTGAGGCCCTAACCCCCGCTGACAAGGTCTACGATACCGCGCTTGAAGGCGACCGGTTATTGCTCGGCATGAGCGGCGGGCGCGCGCAGGTGGTGGAGGCAAAAGAAGGCGAGAGCCTAAAGCTGCTCGGTAAGGTACAAATTCCATCCGGCGGCCAGGCAGGTATCGTCAGCAATGTTGATCTGGCAGGCGATTGGGCGCTCTTGTCGGTTACCGGCGCCGGCTCCGGCCTGTACAGCAAAGATATTACCACTCTTGACGACCCGGAAGTGAAAAAGATCGGTTATGCCGGCCAGGCCCCGGTCGTGGCCCACGACGGGGCGGCGGTATTTGTTGCCGCGGCGGGCAAGATCGACGTCCTCGAGTCGGCGGGGGGAAGCGGAGCGGCGAGCAAAAGCTATCCGGTGGCCGCCGATACTCTCTACCCGGCAGGGAATACCATGTATTATCTAGTTACGGACAACGGCACTCGCCGTCTGGCGCAATTCAAGCTCACAGTGAATCCGGACGGCTTGGCCTGCAAGACCCAGTTTGACGCGGCGTGGTCCAATTCGTGCCAACCGTTCAAGATAGCGGCCGGCGACATATTGTCGGCGGACATCATGAAACGGTGGGTATTCTTCAACAACCAAAACGAGGACGCTATCGGTATCCAGGTGTTTTCCGTTGCTAACAGCAATCTGCAACAGTGGTATCTCGACAAGTTTGAAACCCTCGGCAACATGAAATCGGCGGCTGTCGCCGGGTACGAGGCGTTGACCGACGGCAACAATTATTACGTCAAGGCGCTCAACTTCGTTACCAGCACCAACCCGGCTGAGGACGATCTCTACAGCAATGTTTATCTTTTCAGCCTCAATCCGAACGCGCAAAAGACTACGCGCGAAGTGTTCAAGGGGATCCTCCAATCGTTGGCCTTCAACATCAACTTGAGCGACCACGGCTACTGTCTCAATAGCGGCGTGTCAGCGGCCGCGCCGAGCGATGTGGACCAGCTTACGCTCCGGCAGTACCCGGATTTGTACGGTTCGACGCCGTGCGTCTCGGACTTCCAGTGCCGCGACGCGGACGGCGAACCGCTCTCCGGGACCAACGGCGTTTGTTCCAACATCAAAACCAAGCTGCAGCGCGACCTGTTCCGGCTCAACCAAATCGGCCCGGCGCTCGGCAACCTGGATAAATATTTTGCCGAGAAAGCCGGGACCGGCGACTTTAAGGCCGATCTGAAAGGCGGCACCTACGCCCCCGGTTACACGGTTTCGCGCTGGCCGTCGTGGGGACTTCTCGGGGGGCTGGTAAAAGAGGGTTGGCCCATCGATCCTCTGAACCAGTGGACCTCGTGCGCGGCGAGCGACGCGCAGACTTGCTGGGACGCTGCCCAGGGACTGTATCTTTGCCCCAAATTTAAGAGCGTTTACGAGTACGAATACGTGAGTTCCACCGGCCAGTATGTCTTTCACGCGCCGCTCGAGTTTTTCACCAAAGCCGACCAGGTAACGGCGACTTACGTGTCCACGTCGGATAGATTCAGCACCGAGCCGTGGCCCGGCTGCGCCGGCACGGCTTACAGTCCCTTCGGGCAGAAGTGCGGCGACGGCGTGATTAACCCGGGCGAACAGTGCGACCCGGCCGGTACGTCCGCGGTTAGTTTTGAGGGTAAAATGTTGGAGCAGGTCGGTTATTGCAGCGCCTGGCCCAATAAACAGTGCGCGAGCGGTTTGGCCGACTGTGGCTATCACAAAGTTTTGTCCTCCGGCGACCATGTTTACTCTCCGGCCAAAAGCGTCTGCGCCGACCTTACCAACGGCGCGACCAATTATTTGGTGAACGTGGGCGCTTCGGCTGCCGCCGAAAAGCGCTACCAGCTTTTCGGCTGCCATATCGCCGCCGACTGCCAAGAGACGGCCACTTACAAGGGGGCGGCGGTAAAGATGGGCTTTGGCAGCGCTATGGAGTATTCAGCCGCTGATTTTGTCGACAAATATTTGGGTACTTACATCAAAAACAATCCGGATAAAGTGGGCTGTCTGCCTTTGTGGGCAGACGAACAGCCGCAGTCCTGCGATTTGTCTACGGTGCCGGGTCCGGTCGGCGCCTGTCCGGCCGGCGCGGCCGCTTCCAAGGTGTGCGACAGTTCCTGCCAGTGGCAGTACGGGCTGTGCCAAAAGACGGCGCAGTGCGGCAATGGCTCTGTCGAGACGGGCGAGAAGTGCGACGACGGCCTCAACCTGAACGGCCAGTACGGACAGTGCAATAGCCAGTGCGACGGTTTGTCGGCTGCCTTTTGCGGCAATAAAAGCATTGATTTTAATGATAAAAACGGCGACGGTCTGAAAGACGCCGACGAGCCGTTTATCGAGTTCTGTGAGCCGGCCCTCAATGGGTTCGCGGTCGGAAATTATGCCCTCAAAAAGGAGCAGTCTTGCGCGTGGGACTGCCAGGGGTACGGCGGTTACTGCGGCGACAAGGTCGTGCAGGCGGATAAGGGCGAGGCGTGCGATGACGGGAATACTATCAGTTTCGACGGCTGCTCCAGCTGGTGCAAACAAGAAAATTCGGCCTGTAAAAAACAGGAGCCTTTGTTTACCACGAGCACCGTAAGTACGTTTTTTTACCTGGCCAAAGGACCCTACCAGGGCATTGACGGTTATTTGCTCAACAGCGGCGGTTCTTATATCCCGGAGTGTACGCAAGAAACTACCGGAGACGCGATCTGCGGCGCATACGGCTTTTCCTGTACCGCCGTGGCTAAAGTTATCGCCAAGCTAAACCTCGAGCCGCACACTTGCCAAGAATCCATGACCAAGATTGTCGGGGACAATAAACAGATAATCGTGAGCTGCCAGGGAGTTTACAGCGGCCCGGCGGTCAAACCGGCGGTCCTCACCGAGCCGGGCGTCTGCGGCAACGGCATCAAAGACGCCGGCGAGTTCTGCGATGATGGAGCCAACAACAATGTAGCTTGCGCGGCGCCGTACGGCGGCAAGTGCACTTATTGCAAGGCCGGCTGCAAGGTGGCCGAAACGGTAGAATCTCTCGCCCGCTGCGGTAACGGCGTTATTGACCAGAGCGGCGAGAATGCCGTCGGACAGGCCATTTACGAAGCCTGCGACACGGCCGGCGCACAGGTGGTGTCCTCGACGCTCTCGGGCGCCCAGGTGGCGGTAGCCTGTACCGACAAAGGAGTTTACGAGTGCGCGGGCAATTGTACTTTGCTGGTTAATAAATGCGTGGAGTGCGGATCGTTTAAGAAAAAGCCGGTGGCGATGCTTCGGACTGTTAATCCGATTCTGAAGTCAGACGTATCCCTGGATAAGGAATTAACTTTGCTAGGGCACCAGGATGTGGAGGTTAGCTTAGTGGAAAGAATCACGGCCACTGGCTGGGGCCTGCTCAGGACCACCAATGTTTACCAGGACTATATCGGTAAACCTTTCCCCGATGTTTACCGTCCTATCACTGACGCCAACACCGGTTACGGCCTCGAGACCAATGTCCAGTGCCAGGACGAGTACCGGCTGGCCTTTAACGTTACCGGGGTCGCCGCCGAGCACGCGGGTATTGATACGGTGGAACAGCTGGCGGCAGACGACGCTTTGGATTTGTTCCCCTATACAGTGAACGGAGAGTTCCTGCCGGTGAAAAAGGATGCGATCGTCTCCCCGGCCGTGCCGCCTGGCGTTTTCCGCGTGGTTATCCGCTGGACCGGGCAGGAAGCAGCCGCGGGCGGGGAGTTTCAAGGGTTGGTGTACAGTGAAAGCATGACCACGGCCAAGGATCCGCTTCAGAAAGAGAAAGACGCCGTGGACTATTTCGATTATTACCAGAAAAATTTCATCTGCGAGGGCATGTCTAATATGGGCTGGAAAGGCAGTAACTACTGGCGGCCTGGAGCGGGTGCAACAGGCCAATGCGCCGCTGTTTACGGCCTCTACGTCCATCCTCGTGTCGACACCGGCAACACGCACATCCAATCATTTACCATTGATACCACTGCCGCTGCCGATGACAAACCCTACGCTTTCTTCGTCCAGGCCCTAGACAGTCTGATCGTAAACTACGTTGACAGCAATTTGACCGTCGAAGTGTATGGGTACCACCCCAACCAGGCGCCGCTGCACTCGATTTACCTGCCGGCAGAAACCTTTGCCATCAAATCCGCCCAAGACACGAGCACCAGTCCGGCGGTCAAGTACTGGCATGTATTTAACCTGATTAAGGAGGGCGGCGAGTACAAGCTGGAGAGAATCGAGAAGAAATCAACGGAACAGGGCCAAGTAACGCCGGACGGCACTTTTGCCAACGGGACGCTCGAGACATACTTCTGCCAGATACTCGACAATATCCCCGGGGCCACAGCTTGCGCCTTGTAGCGCCGCCGCCTGGTTCGTTATCCGGCAACGTGGTATAATACGATTATTATGGAACTCATAGCGAGTTTCCCCCTTTCGCCGAAACAGAGACTGATTTTCACGGCCCCAAAACTCGCTCTTACAGGCTCAGACATTGGTGCCGTAAAAATCAGTCTCTGTTTCGGCTCAATTTAGGATAGAATTGTTAATAACTCACTACCAGTTCATGAAAAGTTTTTTAGTCCGTTTATCCCTGGCAGCGCTGCTGGCGTTCTGTCTTTTGGCCGCTGTCGGCGTGAAGGCCGAGCGGCCGGCCGGGAGCCAGGAAACAGCGGTTATTCCGCAGTCAACGTCCGGACAGCTTGCCGCCGAGGCAAGAGACACAAAAGAAACACCGGGCGCAACGCAGGAGATGCCCTCCGCTTTTGACTTGTTGCTGAAAAAAGTCAAACAAAATATCGAGTTGATTTTTACCCTGGATCCGGTGGCGGATGCCAAAAAACATTGGCGCTCGCACCGTCTTTCGGAAGCAGAGATCACCAAGAAAGAAGAAGAGCTCCGCCAGGATAAAGAATTGCAGGCAGGCGTGCAGAAAGATATCAAAGTTTATTTGATTTTTGATAAGATCGCGGAATTGGAAAATATTCAAGTTCAGGAAGGCGAGAATATGCCGGGGAAGGTTATGGAACTTTTATTAAAAGAGGCCCAGTGGGAAACGAAATAGCGATAGCGACCCTTAAAGGAGGTTACGGCATGGAACCAAAATCACAAGCGTTAGTTCCTATTGTCATTGAAAAATCAGGTCACGGCGAGCGGGCGTATGATATTTTTTCACGCTTGCTTAAAGAGCGGATCATTTTTATCGGTACCCCGATCGATGACGTCATTGCCAACTTGATCATCGCGCAAATGCTTTTTTTGCAGTCGGAGGACGCCACGAAAGATATTAATTTGTATATCAACTCGCCGGGCGGCTCGGTTACGGCCGGACTGGCGATCTATGATACGATGAATTTCATCCGAGCCGCG